>JAABUN010001696.1_pt1 | contig 45772 bp, 39 predicted proteins | sample 5559311 | NCBI WGS metagenome assembly JAABUN01 (sample SAMN10711877, study PRJNA513370) | rock metagenome | isolation source: Antarctica rocks | place: Antarctica: Victoria Land, Siegfried Peak sud
CCTCGACCCCTCTCGCTGTTTATACGCATCAATGACTTTCTGGCGCAGGTCTACAGAATACGCTTTCATTCGGCTTCCGTTTAAGTTTATTCTTTAACTGTATTCTACTCAATCAAGAACTGCTGTATTTAATTTACCTCTAATTCTTAAATACAAAAAAGGGCGCTTATTAGCGCGTCGTTTAGAACTAATTAAACTACATAAATATATTGTGGAAGCTTTGCCTACTTTTAAACCTGCACTTAATCTAAATTCCTCTAAGTGTCCTGAACTATTTGCCGAAATTCCCACTACTGGAGCGGCTTTAAAAGCATTGGAAGACAAGTTAGATAGTCTAATTTGCGCTTATGTTGGAGCGTACTGGTGGTATTGGGGCAAAGAACGAAATATAGTATTAGGCGATCGCACTACAGGTTACATTGTCATTCCCAAGCGAGAGATACAGCATTACTCAAATAACTCGACAATGCCGTTTTGATCGTACCCGATTTAATCTTTCCTATCGGGATCGGGCGAAGAATTTCCTTGGGCGTTGCCTAATACCGAGCGCCACTGTTCTGAATGACGCGGCACCAAAATCCGCACATCTGGGTCGGGTAGTCCAATTCCAGCTTCTTGGAGAGCAATTACGAGGCGCGATCGCACATTAGATGTAGTAGCCACGAAGTCCGAGCGACGAGAGTCTGCCCAGAAGCGAACTTCAACCCCAATGTCGTCTTGTCCTAGCTCCTGGACTCGGACAGAAGCGGCGGGTTCTGCTAACACACCATCAGTTACCTGAGTTGCTGTTTGAATAACAGTAATCGCCTTTTGCAGATCGCTATCATAGCCAATAAAAAGACTTACACTGCCCCGACGAATGGGAGCCGCCGTATTGTTAATGATGCCAGAAGTAAATAACTCTGCATTGGGTAATAACACTACCCGACCATCGTAGGTGCGAAGTTGGGTAGCCCGCAAGTCAATGCGCTCAACATTTCCCTCGGTTTCCCCAACAATAATTTGATCGCCCAGTTCAAAAGGACGTAAAACTAAAATCAAGATACCGCTAATGAAATTGGAGAGAATGTCTTTGAGGGCAAACCCTAGCGCTAAACTGGTCAAACCCAAACCTGTAGCGACAGTTGGCGGATCGAAGCCAAAGGCATCTAATGCCACTATGAACCCTAAAATCCAAACCGCGTAGTAAGCTACCTGTTTAATCAGATTCTCAACGGTAAGGTCTTCCACAATATGACGAAAGAGCATCCGCATCAACCACCGAACAAGCGTGGCGATCGCCCAAAACAATCCTATTACTAATAAAGCAGCTAGGGCGCGGGGAATAATCACAATAGCAGATTCAACCAGTCGTCCAAAAGCGGTTTCGATTGAGGCTTGAACTTCGGCGACAAACCTTCCCCCAGCCGAAAGTCGGCGGAGTCTTGCTCGTTCTAAGTTTGTGTCAATCGCCTGCGACCACTGAATTGTCAGTGTATTGACTGTAGTTAGATTATCTTGAGCATCGGCTTCGGTTACTGTCACAACAGGAACACCTGCGATCGTAATGACGCGATCGCCATTATTGGCATTTGCTGGTATAGTCCGAGGCGGTGCGATCGCTTCGGGATTTGCTAATAAGCGATTCATGCGCCGCTCAATCTGTCGTGCGCGGGCGGTAGCATCTAGCTTACCTACGGCACCAACTTGAAACACCGCCCGTCCGTCAAGCCGCACTGTCACCTGTTGGGCCTCCTGTGCTACTGCGGAGAAAGGAAAAAATAGCACCATAGCCAGTAAGGTAGCAAAAGATCGCAAGCAGAATCGTTTTAGCGTAGCTTTCACCATACTTCTAGAAGGTCTTTGCTTTAACGGTTCTTTTTCAACACAACGCGATCGCCATAAACCAATAATCGCTCAATAGTATCGATCCGATTTGACCAAACTTTAAATTGATACGGGTTTTCTAACCTGTAAAAGCGCAGCCCATCTTTGAACTGCAACTCAAAGGCAGCTAGCGTCGTTTTGGCGGTACTCAATCGCCCCGGCGTAGGACGAGAGGCAAGTTCTTCTAAAGCAGTTTCTAATTCCTTTGCTTTGGTGCTGAAAGTTGATCGCCCACTTTTAACTAAAACAAGTTGATTGCTGGCAAACAGATAATCCCATTGCTGTTGCAGTGATGTAAACCTAGCCGCCGCCGTATGGAAAGGTTGACGGTAAGGAATTGGCTCGTTTGCGCCGCCTTGGGTGCGCTGGAAGATAGTTTGCAAGTCACTATTAAGATTTTCTACAGCGAATAGCGCATAGCCGCTAATTGGCAAGTCTCGCGCTAACTGAATTTGATCAATAGCAATAGGAGAAGCTAAATTAAACAACCGAATTCCCGGTACAACTAGCGCTGAACCCAACTTAACCGAACTAATCCAAGGTTGAGCAAGACGCTGGAAACGGTAAGTATCTAGGGCATAAGTCATCGGAATAACTAAATCTACATCGCCGCGTTGCGCCCATACTTCCCAATGCTGCTGTAACTTATTGAGGCGATCGTGTTCCGAAAGCGGAAACACAGCAACAGACATAATTATATTCGGGCGCGTCTGACGCAATTTCTGCGCTACTTGGGCGACAAAAGAATCAATTTGTGAGGTGCGAAAATCCGTCCATTTTTGCCACAAAACGCGATCGCGCGGACTAATTTTAGTTGGATCTACTCCTGTTAGCTGTCGAAATTGCTGCCTTGACGCATTTCCGTAGCCGTAAGTGCGATCGGCTCCCGGATCTTGAAAAGGATAGCGGATATAGTCTAGCTGCAAACCATCTATTTGATAACGTTGGGCAATTTCATCACATAGAGCAAGTACATACTGACGCGCTTGGGGATTTGCTGGATCTAAAAAAGGCTTATTTTGACCGGGCGGAAATAAGCTGCCCCGGTTATCGTAGCTTGCCCAATCGGGATGAGCGGCAATGACAGGTCCCGGATAGTTGATAGGAAGATTAACTAACTTATTATGACGTTGATTGCCCACAGCAAAAGCCCATACCCAGGCGTGTAATTCTATCCCGCGTTCGTGAGCTAATTTAACTCCCGAAGCTAAAGGGTCCCAACCTTTGACTAAAGGATTTGCTTGGGGTGCAACTCGGCTCGGATAAATAGGATAGCCAGCATTAACAGTTTCTAGAAAAACGGTATTGATTCCTGCCGCCGCCAGTTTGTCAAAAATTTTCGCTAATCCTTGTTCAGAACCTGCACGGACAATTGTGCCTCGATCCAACCACATAGCGCGAATTTCTGGTTGCGCGATCGGGCGACTGGTGGGGTAGTTTTCCCACAAGAGTTGAGAAGCTTTAAGCCATTCTTGTCTTGCTTTGGTGTAATCTCTAGTATTAACTAGCTGAGGTAAAGTTTTGGCGATATCTCTAGCTTCGGCTAAGGCTTTAGCAGCGCTTTGGGGCAATGCTGTAATTTTAGAACTAGCTATTTCGGTTGCTTGGGTAGGGCTATTATTGCGCGAATTTGCAGCTAATTGGGCGCTTTCAAATCTACCGATCAAGTTGTCTAATTCTTGGCGCAGAGCGATCGCTTCTAACCCTGTAATTGGAGTTTTGGAATTGGGGGCAGTTAAGCCCCTTGGTGCGAGCCTGTCCAATGGCTCGTCTGAGGCGGGAGTTATAAAGCTTGTTTCTGCTCTATTGCTAGGACGCAGGACAGCTATTGGCTGCTTAGTAATTTGCCTTGTTTGTACAGGTTGATTTGTTGGTGTTCGAGTAGTTGGGGGCGAGTTTGGTTTAACGGCGGGTCGTCTATTGGTAGTTGGAGACGGGTTTGGCTTTGCTGCTACCGTACCATTGCAATTTTTTGGTTTAGCAGTGCTGCCTGTACTTACATTGGATAATTTGACATGACGGCTGAGGGCTGCTTTTAACCATGCCGTATCAAATTCGGCAGCAGTGGCAGCATTTGTTCCCCAATTCCAGCCTAACAGTGTCGTGCGCTCGGTGGTGACAACTGCAGAGGGACTATTTGACACTTGCCACACCGCCGCCGTTTGGCTAGTTACGCTGGTTGGAATTACCGCGCCTCCCCAAGCTGTACCGCCTAAAGCATCTTTAACCCACTGTTGGGAGTTAGTTTTTAATGGTTGTAATTTTGACGGCGCTCCAAACCCAAATCCCCAATATGCGCCCAAAAGACTCCGCATTAGTTGCCTTACTCCTGGCTGACTTCTATTACCTACAGCGCCGCTAGTAATTACCCGTCCGCCTTGGCTCATCCATCCTTCTAGAGCGATCGCTTGGGCGGGTGAAATTGTCTCTACATTCGGCAAAAATACTACAGTGCGATCGCTTAAATCTGTTACGCTTCTTACGCTTGCTAATTCGATTACGCAGTAATTTATTCCCGATGCTTGCAAGCGCGTGGTTATCGTCTGCCAGTTTTGGGCATTTTCTTCGCTCCTGACTACACCCAATATTTCTGTCTCTACGGCTTCAGTAGGTAAAGTCAATATAGGCAAGAAGCCTACTCCCCAAGCAACCACTCCTAACCAAGCATAAAACCTTTTTCTTTCTACTTTTTCTCGGCCAAAAGCTGCCCGAACTATTGGTAGCAGCACGGTTAAATTTAATTTTGTCGGCATTATTTAATACAGGTTTCGATTAGCTCGGCAATCCCCCGGACGGGCAAAATTGGCGTACTCAGTTTGGAGGCTAGTTCTGTAACGGTCATGTCGTCTAAAAAACAAGTATCGCCATGCTTAAGCATCATAGCAGGTAGTAGCACTCCATCACCCAAGTATTTCTGTTGTAACCCTGATAACAAATCTTCGCCAGTCAATAAACCTGTAACCGTAATGCTCTGTCCCCAATAATTGCTACATAAAGCAACCATAGTTATTTCTAAACCTTCTACTTTGTTTAGCCGCTCTAAAATTGGCTGAAAAGCTTTTTCTACAGCGTTACCTACTACCCAAGTAAACTTTTTGGTGGCAACTTGTTTTGGCAAATTCTCTGCTGCTACGGCAAATTCTTTGAGAAATGAGCGAATCGAACCTACACCATTATCTATTTGCGGATAGTTTTCGTAATGAGATTCTGGGGGTAATTCTTCCCCTGCAATCAAAAACCACTCGTCGGCTAACCACGCGAAGGTGGACTTTAGAGAAGTACGAAATATTGATTGCAGACTTTCTACTTGGGCAATTACTTCGGCGGCTTTTTCTTTTGTAACTGGGATTAATTCATCGTCTTGGGGGCGAAATTTGGTCAAGCCTACAGGTACTACGGCAACCGATGCTACGGCGGGGGTTTTCCCTTTGTGGAAAGATGCCAAATCTAGTAGGGTTTTTTCTAAGTGCTTGCCGTCATTTATCCCCGGACATACTACGACTTGAGCGTGAATTTGCAGCCGCTTTTGTTGAAACCACTTTATTTGTTGTAATATTTCCCCGGCGCGAGGATTTTTTAATAGTCTAGTTCTAATTTCTGGCTCGGTGGCGTGGACGGATACATACAAAGGCGACAGACGCATTTGCTCAATTCTTGCCCATTCTTTTTGGTTAAGATTGGTAAGAGTGAGGTAGGAGCCATAAAGAAAGCTCAGGCGGTAGTCGTCATCTTTGAGATACAAGCTTTGACGTTTGCCGGGGGGCTGTTGATCTATAAAGCAAAAAGAGCAGCGATTATTGCACTGAATCAAGTTGTCGAATAAAGCGCTGTCAAATTCTAGTCCTAAGCCTTCGTCGTACTCCTTCTCAATCTCTATATGATGGGTTTTTCCGGTGGTGTCAATTACTTCTAGTTCTAAGAGTTCGTCAGCGCATAAAAATTGATAGTCTATTAAGTCGCGGGGGCGCGTACCGTTGATAGATAAAATCGCATCTCCAACCTCAAAACCCATTTCGGCGGCGATGGAGTCAGGGAGGATTTCGGTAATTTTGGCGGGGCTTGTGGCATTCATAAATCATTGAAGCAGTACGGTTTTTTGGGTGGGTAAGGCTTCCTCCGTAAAGAAACCTCAGCACGGGTGCGGCTTTTAGCTGTTGGGAATTACTTTAGTTGCGATCGCACTTAGTATTGCTATTCCGAAGGCTAATCTGTACCAGACAAATACCCAAGTGTTTTGGGTTTGCAAAAAGCGCAGTAACCAAGCGATCGCTAAGTACGAAAATATGGCGGCGGAAATTACGCCCACAATCATTGTAGCTATGCCGCTCGATGTTATTCCCTCTCCTATTGCGCCTTTTAGTTCGACAAGCCCTGCTAAGGTAATGGCTGGTATGCCAAGCAAGAAGGAGAATCGGGCGGCGGCGGCTCTTTCTAACCCCATAAATAATCCTGCAGTGAGGGTAGAACCAGAGCGCGATACGCCGGGGATTAAAGCTGCGGCTTGCGCTAGCCCCATGATTATGCCATCGGTGACGTTGAGGCGTTCAAAGTCGCGTTGGCGTTTGCCTATTTGCTCTGCTAATCCAAGCAGGAGTGACATAACTATGGATGCGATCGCGATCGCGCCCAAACTCCGTATTGGTGAATTGTCAAAATCTGGGATAAATATTTTGATTAATAATCCGAAAAATACTATCGGCAAGGTTCCAAGCGCAATTCCGACTGCTAGGCGCAAGTCATAAGATTTATAATTTTTTTGTCTAATTGCAGTGAATGCCCCGGTAGTAATTTTGGTCAAGTCGCTCCAAAAATACCACAGCACGGCGGCTATACTTCCTAACTGAATTATGGCGGTGAAGGCGACTCCCGGATCTCCCCAGCCTAATAATACGGGAATTACTTTTAAATGAGCCGTGCTACTAATTGGCAAAAATTCTGTTAGTCCTTGCACCATACCGAGAATAATTGCTTGAAAAATATTTGGTTGTGCCGCCGTTTGAACTGATGTTGCCTGACTCAATACTTTTACTGGTATTGCAACAACGGCACTAGCTGTAACTACACCACAAACCGTTAAAATTCGATATTTTGCTGAAGCCATAATTGCTTTATTTTTTGTGATGCGATCGCAGTTTCTCCTTAAATTGACACCATTTGCCAACCGCCGTCAAATCTTCTTGGCCACTCTAATTTAGGGCAAGCTTTATATCCTCGGTAAACATAATAATTACGGTATTATTAATATGCCCCCCCAGGGGATCAATATTGTGGTATCGTTAAGTAAGATTAAGTTAAGTAAATAATATTAATATAGTACCTTGGTTAACCACACATTGCCCTCATATAGAGTCCTAACCTCGTCGCTTGCAACCGCCGAGCGGCAGAGAGTTAGTAATATTTCTTGGCAAGTTGGTTTTAGGCAAGCTTGGTTAATTTTTGGAGCCGCAGTTTTTTTAGTAACAGTGCCAGTATTTATTGAAGCGCCCCTAGTGCGAGTGCTTCCCTGGTTGAGTTTGATGCTAACTGCTGGTTGGGTGTGGCTCAGTTATAAGTTAATGGCTAAACCCGAAACTTACACCTGGGGAGACTTATTACTAGGTTTTAGTTGGAGTTGGCTAGCTGGTTCGGTTTATTGGGGTTGGCTGCGCTGGGAACCGTTGTTACACTTGCCTGTGGAGGCGATCGCCTTGCCCTTTGCGATCATCTGTCTAAAGCGCGGTTGGGGTAAAGTAGGCAACTATTTTTATCTAGGTTCTTTACTCGGAACAGTATTAACAGATATATATTTTTATTTAGTAGATTTGATTCCCTACTGGCGGCAAATTATGCAAGAGCCAGATTTAACGCCAACAATTTTGCACGGTGCTTTGGCGCAAGTTCAAACTCCCTGGGGGCAGGGTCTAGCAATAATTCTTGCTACAGTATTGCTAGTTTGTGGGACGTTGCCTTTACTTTCCAGACAGTTGCATTGGTGGGCGTTTGGGGGAGCAGTATTGAGTACAATTTTGGTAGATAGCTTATTTTTAGTGGCAGCGATCGCTGCGTAAAATTATTTAGCAAGTCCGTGTTCTAGAGCAAAACGCACTAATTCAGTCCGGCTATTTGTGCCAGTTTTGCTAAATAGACGGCTAACGTATTTTTCGACATTGCGGACGCTAGTCTGCAAACGGCGCGCAATTTCTTTATTCATGAGTCCCGTTGTAACCAAATCCAAGACACTTTGTTCTCTAGGTGTTAGGTCAATTTTAAACGGCGTTGGAGTTTGGATGATCGCATTTTTTTGAGTCAGAATCGCCTTAATTTGAGCAATTTGATTCGCTAAATCGGCAATATCTGGGATTTCGCCATTTTCGGTAGTAGGAGTTGCTGCTACGCGGCGTTCTAGTAAGTTTTCTACAATAGCTACTAATTCATCAGGATCGAAAGGCTTCGGTAAATAAGCGTCACACCGCGCCTGATAACCTTGAACGCGATCGCTTGTCATGCCTTTAGCTGTTAAAAATATAACTGGAAGTGCTTTAAACCTGGGATCGTCTCGCAGTTGCTTGAGAAACTGGTAGCCATCTACTTGCGGCATCATAATGTCAGAAATTACCAAGTCTGGAGCAAGTTGTTGCATCAATTCCCAGCCTTCGCGAGCATTACTTGCTACTTGAACGCTAAAACCGCTTTCAGTCAAATAATCTTTGACGGCTTCGCGCAATCCTGGCTCATCATCTACCAATAATAGTTGTGCTGAAGACATTAATATGTTTCCTCTAGAATATTTTTTAATTTAGCGAAAGTTGGGTAGTAATTGCGATCGCCTTCAAAGAGTTAAGGTGAAAGAAGTTCAGCCTATTTTGTAATGCGATGCTGCCAATAAGTTTCGCCAAGCCCCGAAGGTATCATTCATTATATCGACCAGTATGGAGTGTTTAATGGCGCAGACAGAAGATTTGCGCCCTCAGACAAGTTAGGCGATTTCTTAATAACTGCCTAAGTTTAATCCCTAGAGTGTTGGTTGATTAAAGTGTAATTGCAGAAAGTTTTGAGAAAATAATCTCAAGGAGGGATTTATTTATACTTCAAAGCCTTGCCATCGAAAAAGTAACACTGTATGAATTAGAGCAAGCTTTTAGTCAAATATCCTACTTTTTCTTGGAGTGGCAAAATAATTTACCTAGTCTAGAATTCGCTGAAAAATAACGATTACAGACAATCTACGCCAATTTTGAGAAGCAATTACTTTTAGAAAATACTAATGAAGCTAACAATTGTTGCTCCTTTGTTGGATTTGGCAGCTTCTTTCTTAAGCGTTGCCCAATTCAGGGCATGAAAATGATAATGATTTTGCGTGATTTCAAAACCAATCTAGAGACGTTGCATTGCAACGTCTCTAGATTATGAAAAAGTTGACAGCGATCGCGTCCTAGGAAAAAAAAGAAGATAGAGTAAGCCTTGGGATTACGGTAAGCTCAAAATAAGATCCTAACTGTCTTATAGCAGCGCTTCCCACCAATGACGGTGAGCGAGATACCATTGGACAGTACGACGTAAACCGTCTTCCATGCGCGTTGCAGGTGTCCAACCTAGCTGAGTTTTAATTTTATTAGCGTTAATTGCATACCTAAAATCGTGTCCTGGTCTATCTTGAACGTAGGTAATTAATCTATTACTAGGACTTACAGGTATAGGAGCCAATTCATCCATTAATGCACATAATTTATTAACTAAATCAATATTTTTAACTTCATTATTGCCGCCAATATTGTAAGTTTCGCCAGGTCTACCGCGCCCAATTACCGCATCTATTGCCCTGCAATTGTCGCCTACATAAAGCCAATCGCGGATATTTTGCCCGTCACCATAAATAGGCAAGCTTTTACCCTGCAAAATATTGATACAAATTAGAGGAATTAACTTTTCGGGAAATTGAAACGCGCCATAATTATTAGAGCAATTAGTAACAATTGTACTCAAGCCGTAGGTGTGAAAGTAGGCGCGTACTAGATGATCGCTACCAGCTTTAGAAGCAGAGTAAGGACTATTTGGAGCGTAAGGAGTAGTTTCGGTAAAAGCAGGTTCTGTAGGATTAAGACTACCATAAACTTCATCGGTAGAAATGTGCAGAAATAGAGCTTTCTCTACGGTTTTTGTCGCCTCTAAATGTTGACGAAAAGACTCTAATAAAGTGAAAGTTCCGACCAAATTGGTTTGAATAAAAGCCGCAGGTTTAAGTATAGAGCGATCAACATGAGACTCCGCCGCAAAGTGAACGATAACATCTATATTTTCAGATATTAGTAACTCATCCACAAGAGCGCGATCGCATATATTTCCCCGCACAAAAGAAAAATTAGTATTTTCCTCAAATCCGTGCAAATTCTGCAAATTTCCAGCATAAGTTAGCGCGTCAAGGACAACAATGCGATCGTATGGGTAAGCATCGCACCAATAACGCACAAAATTCGCACCAATAAACCCTGCTCCGCCAGTTACCAATAACCGACGCACTTATTTTTATCCTCTCTACGGTATGTTAGTCATTAATTCAAACATGAAGGCAGCATTTACCTCACATCTAAAAGCTATCGCTAGGTTTAGTAGACTCGCTTGGCGAGACAGTAGGCTGAGGGGTAGTTGGGGATTTTGGTGAGGGACTAGGTGTTGGCGTACTATCTGGGGAAGGTGTAGGTGTAGGTATTGGCGCAGGTGTAAGTCTAGGGGTGCTAGTTGTAGTTGGCACAGGTGTAGGAGTGTTAACTGGCGCAGGTGTGGGTGTAGGTCTGGGGGTGCTAGGAGTTGGGGAAGGTGTTGGCTTTGCTTGAGCGCATTTACTAGCGTTGTAATCAAACTCAAGCCGAAAATTGTAATTAGTAGTTTTATCAGTTTTAGAAAACTCATAATTTCTAACGTAACTTTGAGCTTGAGTAAGATTTGCCCTTCTGGGCTTAGTAATTAAATTAGGTTCAGATAATCTTTTCCCTTCTGGATTGACTACCACAGACACAATCGCTAAATCATCCGAATTGCGATCGCAATTTATTAGTTTGCGCCGAATTTGTTTTGTACCCACACCAGGGTACTTCTTTTGAACTTCTGCTTGAGCAATTTTGTATTTATCTAAATTGTCTTGTTCAGTTGTTGGCTCTTGGGATCGCTCGTTCGATTGATTGCGAGTTTGCCCCCTTAGTGCTGTGACAATTTCTTGACGGCTCATTGGGCGAATATTTGTTTGCGGCGTGGATTGGTTAGAGCGCCCTCTCAGCGCTGTGACAATTTCTTGACGGCTCAGAGTGCGAGTGTTTGCTGGTGTCGTAGCCGCTCCCCGGGGAAAATTATTCCTCATACTATCACGCATCGCCAATAACTCTTTTTTGCCTCTTTCTGGCAGTTTATTGGCTTCTACTGCTGGTTTGTCAGGAGCAAGTGGAATAGCTTGTGTTGGTTGGGGACTTTGTGGAGAAGGTGTGGCAGTTGCAATATTATCATCTGGAGGCAAAGTGCGATCGGCATTCAAAGGTATGTTTGGCAAGCCGTTATTTGCTGGCAAAACGAAAGGCTGGGCTGGAGGCGCGGAAGGTATTGGGTAATTAGCTAGATTTTCCGAAGGAATGGGAGGAAAGGAGGTGGTTGGCGGTGGTGGTAAAGGCACTTGAAAAATCTGCGGCGCGGAAGCAGAATTTTGATTAGGAATAGTGTTGTAAACAGGCGCACTACCTGGAGGTAGTTGCAATGGGGGCATTATGCTTGGTTGATAGGGTGGTGGTGCTGGCGGTATTGGTGGCAACTCGCTTGCTTGAGTAGCAAAGGAAGGTAGTGTATTATCTGCTGGATTGGTTTGCGGGAGACGGCTTTGCTCTTGGGGAGATAATTCAACAAGTCCTATAGTTCTTTGGGATGACGATTTATTAGCTTGGGAGTCGATGGTTAATCCTGGCAAAACAACCCAAAGCAATCCATGAATACCTATGGAGGCTAGTACAGCTATACCAGTAGTGGATAGCAAATTTTTGTTTGAAGAGTAGGACATAAAAATAGTTATGAGAGTTTTTTAACTTAGTTCGATGTTTTGGCAAAAAATTAGTGATTCGAGAGCAAAACTAAATTATTTAAACAAGCAACAACATAGATAGTGATAATAGAGCATTCTTCCTTGGCAATACTGCCGTTATTGACGTTGGCGATCGCAAATTAAGATTTAGTAATTATGGCGACTTCTGACTTGAATAATTAAGATTGAAAAGTAGGGCAACTGTAAATTTGGGTGAGTGCTTAAGCCATTATAAATTACCATATCAAGTTGGGTAGCTCGTTCTACAACTCGGCTGCGCTTTAGTAAATTACGCTGGTTTAATATTTGCCATACTTGCTCGTATACGGAAGCAACTTTCATTAGCACTACTACATCTGCCCAGTCTAATACAGCTTCTAGTTCTTTTAGCTGATATATTGTAGGCAAAACGACTAAACGTTCTGCACCAATTGTTAAGGGTAATCCCAAAGCTGAAGAAGCTGCCATTGGCGAACAAACTCCTGGAATTGATTGCACTAATGATTCAGGATGGATTTGCTGCAATGTTTGTGCGAGGTAACTAAAAGTACTATAAAAACTCACATCGCCTTCACAGACAAAAGCGACATCTTCCCCCTGTTGTAAGTGCTGCCAAACTTGTTCGGCGGCGTTTTGCCATGCAGATTCTAATACTGCCCGATTTTGTACGTAAGGGAAAGTTAATGCTAGTTGTTGCTGATTAAGGTTAATCCAAGGCGCTACAATTTGTTGGGCTATGCCGAGTTTACCTTGTATTCCCGCCGGGAAAGCTACTACTTGGGATGTTTGGAGTATTTTTAGCCCCTTAACTGTAATTAATTCTGGATCACCCGTACCGACGCTAATTCCGTATAAAGTGCCAATCTTCACAAGTTTAGTAGTCTTAAATTCTAATTATTGGCACATTTTCAACCAAAACTATTGTCAATGTTGGGTGAATAGTGACAGTGCGATCGCACTGTTCCCACTTCCACAGCTTTACAACACTTGTTTTTCCCCACCCACCGTACCATTACACCACCCCTACTGTTGCCTAAAGGCTTTTTCTGTCCTCTAAACGCGGCGCGCTGGGCAAGACTTACGCTCACTATCTAGCTGAGGTTCTTGCCAGGAAAAGGCGAAGTGACTTACACCGCGCACTTGGGGCGCAACTTGGTGAATTGCTTGCATTTGCGCTTCTAGAGAAGGGCGATTGGAAATTGATTTTCCCCAAACTCCAGCGATTGCTGGAATGACTTGCGCTTCGGGCGATTGCTTTGTAACTTTCTGGACTAAAGCCGCAATGCAAGTAGCATTGCCACAGTTAGCATAAGCCATTGCGTGCCACTCTAAAGTAGTCGGAAACCGATGCCAAGGTTGCAAGCGCGAATCATAACCTTGACCTACGGTTTGATTGGCATCTGGGAAAAACACTGCTCCTGCCTTAATTCCTTGTCGCTGCACGGGCCAAGCTGCTAGTGCTAAAAAGTCTAAAATACCTTGAATTGCATGAGCAACGCTCAATTGCCACAACTCCCATTGCAAGCGCGGCTGTCTTTGTTGAGCGCTAGGTAATGCGATCGCACTTGGTGTCGGCGACGGTGATTCTTCCTTGGGTGAGGCAAGGACGGGGGCGGGGGGTGGCAAAGTGCGTCCTTGCCACATGGGTTCCCCTTCCAGAGGATACAGTTGGTCTACGGAAGCTACATCGGCGATCGATATTGAGCCTTTTTTGGCGTAGCGTCCAATTAGCTCTAGCCCTTTAGAATTTAACGCCCGTTTGGATAAAGCTTGTTGTGCTGCAGCGCCATAAATCCATAAGTCTTGAACTTTGGTAATTACTGAATTAGCTCCCAAACCTCGTGGATAACGGACGTAATCAAATAACACTCCATCCGGGCGACGACGAGCAACTTCATTGACTAATTGATAATAATCTCTTTTTGCTTGCAAGTTGTAGGGATCGACAAAAACTTGGCTTTCATTATCAACAAAATGTAAGCTTGTTTCCCCTTTGCCGTTACGAGCGAGTACCGACTGGCGATCGCTTCTTTGACCGTAGGAGTAGCCAAAATTCATCATAAACATCCAAGCGTAGACCTTTAAGCCCCGCTCGTGACCTTTTTGAATGGCTTGGGCGAGTAAATCCACTTTTTCGTTGCCGGGGGTGCGGACAAAGGAAGGCCAAGCCGTGCGATTGGCTCCCATCGGTAGCAATACTTGTCCGTCTGCAAAAACTTCGACATAAACTTGGTTATAGCCTCGGTTGATGATCCGATCCATAATTTCGTCTAGCCTGCCGGGCTGCATATCGCAAGGATATAACCGCAGCCAAATTGCCTGCACTTGGGGCCAAGTCCGATTGCGACATTCTTGGAGTTGCTGGAAGTGTTGACTTAGTAGCCCTTGGTAGCGACTTTGAGCGTCCTTGTCTCCTTGTAGCGTTGCTTGAAGTAAATCTTGCTTTTCTTGACTTGCCGATTCTGATAACTTGCAGTATGCAGTTGTTTGAGCTTGGGCTGGGTAAAATCCAAAATTAGTAGTAACTAAACTACTTGTTATGATTGTGGCGATCGCATTTCGCCAAGTTAATACAGTTTTTTTAAATTTCACAGAATGGTTTGTCATGCCCAGCACAAGAAAAGGGTGTATCGAGGTATTAATTTAAGCTAACTTTAAAGCAAGATGCTTATTAAATTATGTCAACTAACTCTACTTGTGTAAGTTGCATAACAATAACAACATAGTTATTTAATAATTTTTACTTGCTGAGATGCTAGGAAGCAAAATCTCACAATTGGTCAGTAGTAGGTTTTTGTTAGAATTTAGCCTGCGTTTTACTGACTGTTACAACCTTATTTAAGTTTCCCAATCCCAAGAAAAAGTTGCCTTAACCTCTAGTAATTTCCCCTTGTCCCCTTAACAAAACTAGCTACCTCTAGAAAGCGATGTTTCTACTTGCTTAAATTCTTGTTGCAAGCGTTGCTTTAGTTTTTGAGGTACAGGGCGGTTGGGGTAAGAACTATAATGTCCGGCTAAAGAGTTTAATGCTGTCCGCATAGTAGTAAAAGAATTGAGGGCGACAACGGAGGTATCTCTTTGATAACGGGCAGAAAATTCATTAATTGTTTCCCGCGCTACGGCTTGAGATTGGGTTTTATTTGGGTCATCCTCCGGCAAATCTAGGGCAGTTCTCAATGTATTTACTACGCTTAAAGCATCTTGGCGGTAATCTCCAGTAAGTGAAGTAGAGCCATTATTAGAACAGCCCATTAAGCCAATAACTACAACCAAAACCAAGGCAATCAGACGCGACCAGTAGCGCTTCATAAGTTTTTAATTAAATAGACACTAAATCAATGTCTATATTATCTTGGATTTGTACTTTGGGGATCGTTTTGCCGGGGCAGAGGAATCGACAATTTTGCTGGCATTCACTGGGGCGCAATAGAATTATATAGAGTATCTCTTTGCTGGTAAGAGCGATTTTTTAGCGAAGAAATTGCCATCTGTAGGGTTTCTACTTCCATGCACGTACCACCAACTGCACCTGCCATTGTTGTGATGTGTTCTTCCATTAATGTACCGCCGATATCATTGCAACCCCAGTTGAGCGCCTCTGTTGCACCAGTTAGCCCTAGTTTTACCCAGCTTGGTTGGTGGTTGGGAATCGAATTCCCTAACATAATTCGTGCTACCGCCGTAAGTAATAACGCATCGTCTATTACTGGTTGGTCGCGTCCTACTCGCTTCCGTAAAGGCTTGGGGGCTTCTTGACCGACAAAAGGCAGTAAAATAAATTCGCTGATGGATGCAGGGTATGATTTTTCTAAGGCAGTTTGTTGCAGGTTTCGTAGTTTATCTAAATGCTCTATCTGCTGTTCGGGGGTTTCAATATGCCCGGAAAGCATCGTGCTAGTTGTGGGTACACCTAGCTGATGAGCAGTACTAACAATTTCTAACCAGGTGGCTGTATCAGTTTTTTCTGGGCATAAAATGCGCCGTACTTCGTCGTTTAAAACTTCGGCGGCGGTTCCAGGCATAGAATCTACGCCTGCGTCTTTTAAGGCGGTAATTACATAAGCGTAACTAACCGTATCTTCTTTAGCAATAAATTGAACTTCTTGAGGAGAAAAGGCGTGGACGTGTAGCTGAGGATATTTATCTTTTATAGTTGAAACTAAACGCACGTAATAATTTAGACTCTGCCCGTTTATTTTGGCCGCAGGGTTTAAGCCTCCCTGCATACAGATTTCTGTGGCATTGCGCTCTACAGCATCGGTGGCTTTAGCTAAAATTTGCTCCCAATCCAACCAGTAGGAACCCTCATCGTTTGCATCACGCCTAAAGGCACAGAAGCTACAATGCTGTTCGCAGATATTCGTATAGTTAATATTGCGGTTGATTACATAAGTAACAGTGTCGCCTGCCTGACTATGACGGAGTTTATCGGCGGTGTATTTGATTGCAGACTTTAGCTTGGGGTCTGTCTGCTTTAACAACATTACTCCTTCTTGGGCTGACAAATCGGTTCCATTCAAGCTACTTTCAAGAATTGTCTCAATAGTTTTAGTTGTCACAAGGCTCTACTAAATAATTTCTGCTGTAACTCTAATTTTGTCAGAAATATCAGCAGAAGGTAAAAGCTAGAAAGATGCCCCAGAAGGTGATAACAAAGGTGTGAGACTATATTTAACGTGAGTATGTTGGATAATTTACCGAAAAAATGGTGACGAGTGAAACTTAAAACTTGTTTGCTACTGTTACTGTGGACAACTATAGCCCTCAGTCTGCGTTTAACTCAACTTACAGCTAAGTCGCCTTGGACGGATGAATTTTCGACTTTAGTGTTTAGTTTGGGTAATAGTTATCGTACTGTTCCCTTAGATCGCGCGGTTTCTCTAGACGAACTATTGCAACCTCTGCAAATAAATCCCAGTGCTGGTATAGCTCAAGTTCTTCAGCATTTGCTAACAGAAAGCAACCATCCACCGCTTTACTTTATCTTGGCTCATTGGTGGATGCAATTATGGTCTAGGGATAGCGGTCTAGTTTCTTTATGGGTAGCTAGAAGTCTTAGTGCGATATTCGGCGTGCTGTCTATTCCAGCAATTTATTTCCTGAGTGCTTTTGCTTTTCGTTCTATCTTAGTTGGGCAAATTGCGGCGGCGATGATGGCGGTTTCCCCTTTTGGCATTTTTTTAGCTCAAGAAGCTCGTCATTACACTTTAGCGATTTTGTGGGCGATCGCATCTTTTGGTTGCTTGATAGCTGCTATAAAGCACATTCAAAATCAGACAAAATTACCTACTCTAATAGCTATAGGTTGGATATTAATCAACGTTTTAGGAATTGCTACCCATTACTTCTTTGTGCTAACTCTAGCGGCGGAAGCTTTTGTATTGCTAATTTGGCAATACCGCCGGAAGAAAAAAGCTTTCAATTCTCCCTGGGGGCAAATTTACGCTGTTGCAGTGGGTACGGCTATCGGGGGGATAGTCTGGCTGCCAATATTTTTACAAAATAATAGTAAATTGACTGAGTGGATTGAGAATGGCGAAGGAGCGAACATTTTGGCGCTACTAAATCCCATTTTTCAGGCAATAGCCGCTTGGATTACGATGCTGTCGTTGCTACCTATAGAAGCCTCGGCTTTACCTGTAGTCATTGTTTCAGGCTTAGTAATGATTGGATTTTTTATTTGGGCTATTCCCATACTTAGGCGCGGCTTGATAACTAATTTGCAGCAACCAAAAACTCGTATAATTACTCAGGTATTTGCTGGAGTTGTTGGCAGTGCGATCGCTATATTTTTCTTCTTCACCTACATTTTAGGTATCGATCTCACACGCGGCGCTCGATATAATTTTGTTTACTTCCCGGCAGTTATAGTTTTAATCTCTGCTAGTCTGGCAACTTATTGGCATCCGGCAAAAATAACTAACTGTAAAAAAGTAACTTCAAATAGTTGGAAAGTAAGTAATTTATCATCAGGCAAAACCGCCGTAGCTTTAATTTGGCTAATGGGATTGCTTAGTGCGTTGAGCGTTATTAATAACTTGGGCTATCAGAAGTATTATCGCCCCGATTTATTTGTGCAGTTAGTTCAAAAAACAAGTTTATCTTCACCTATTTTGATTGCCACAACTCATAAAACTCACGTCCAAACTGGTGAAATGATGGGGATTGCTAGAGAATTTAAACTTGCCCAAATACCTACTAAGCCCCAGTTTCTTTTAGCGCATCAATCCCAAGATCCTTATACTTCAACCATCGCTCTGCAAAATACTATAAGTAAGCAATCGTTACCATTTGACTTGTGGCTAGTAAATTTCTATGCTCCTTTAAAACTAGAGCAATGCTACACGGATACAAGCACTGTGCAAAACGACTTAAAAGTTGCTGTAGATGGTTACAATTATCAGCTTTATCACTGTCAAAGTAGGGCAGAAATTAATTAAAAGCTTTCTAAAAAAGTTTTCTCCTACTTTTGCAACAAGTCTTTCCTCTCGGATTTGGGAACGCCTACTGGAGATAAACCAGAAATCGCCCGAAGATTTTGGCAACGAATCAATTCCACAAAGTTTAGGCTTGAACGCTTTTCAATTTGCGCTACTGTTTCTATTGCCGATAACAAATTTCCCGCCGCTTCCGTTTCTGAATAACCGCGCCTTTGGGCTATTTTGATTGCTGCTTCGTCGGCTTCCAATTCTACTTTTGAACTACGACTATTACGCCAAATCTGAGCAGAAGCAAAGGCACTTAATCCTGCGCCTATAACTACACCTACTGGATCGCTTTGAACTAGCTCTACCGTCGCCCCTAGTAGCCCGGCGAGTACCACGCCTTGATAAACATCTGGTTTAAACCACTTAATCCCTGTTATCCAGGTAATATTGCTTAACAGCAACAAGTCTCGCTGTGGTTTGGACAAGCGCCGCCACAGATCAAAATTAATAGATATTTGCCGTTGCTGCCAGGGAAGCGGGAAAGGACTATCAATTATCTGCCTTTGCTCTGGTTTACTCACAATTTTGGTCATCATTCGCCCAGAAGCAGGCATTAAGTCTAGCAGGCGGCGAATCTCAGCGTTTTGCTCCATAAATAATTAGTAAAAATAATTTTTTGGCGATCGCGTAAGTAATATTTCCATACCTAACACCCTACACCCTTTGAGGCTTTGCTCCTAAAGCAAATAGTTGCACATATTGCAAAAATTAAACACTTTTAGCCTGGCGGAGAAGTTTACAATGAAAACTAAACGATTAATTTCAACGCATGGATGCTTTTGCGCCAACTCCGCCAGAATGGACGGCTACCGCCACTCACGCTCATCAATTTTGCTGTCCCCAGTGCCGATCTTGCAGCCGAGAAGCCAAGCAAGTATGGCTAAATCGACGTTCTCCGGTCATGACAGACAATCACCGCCGTAAATGGCAAGAATTTTATCAATGTCACTGTGGTTGTGTTTGGTGGGCTTGGAGTAGCGATCGCCCGCCGTTAAAATCTGCTAACGAACGGAATTTTTAGTTGCGATCGCTGTAGTTTTTGTGCTAACCTAACTAAGGTTAAAATAAAAGCATGGCTCAGTAGCTCAGTTGGTTAGAGCGCGGGACTCATAAGCCTGAGGTCGGCGGTTCAAATCCACCCTGAGCCATAAAAATTTAGACATAATTGAATAAGAATACTGGGCATTGTGCAGGATAATTGTCCGTCAATTGATGCTATGCGATCGCCATCAAAAAGCCGTTGGTGTGATACTAAACAATAAAAGTGCAATTTTTGCATGAGCCAACCGACCGAAGCACAGTTAAAAAAGTTATATCGACTTTGTTATGTGCTGAATAATGTTATGTTTCAGCCTATCCACATTGTCCGATTAGATGAACGAACGGGAAATTTATTTGTTTTAGCTGGGCGAGAAGAAACGATTGAGCTTTGTTGTTGACAGCGAGGGAGAGTTAGTTGATGAGCAAATTTGATGCTATGAGTAATGAAGAATTAAAGCGTTATTTTCTGACTCACCGTGATGACGAGTCTTTTCATGCTTATATGGATCGTCGGTACGCCCGTCCTCACCGTCATTCAATTTCTGCTAACGATCCACCAATGGGAATCTAAAGTAATTACCAGCATTAAAAAACAGTTAGGAGATGACGAGCATTAAAACTCAATATTGTACCGATGGCGGAGCGATGAGGTAAAATTTCTCTATCTTAAAAGTATAAAACCTTTAAAATATCAATAAGCTCAAAAACTCGACTGATTGGGACTGTGTAAAAACCCCTGCTTTCTAGCTTTTTGATACCATTTCTCGGCTTCTGTGCTATCTACAGCTATAGTTTCATTTCCAATTGTGAAAATTGTGCCTAAGTTGTTCGCGGCTACACCATAGCCCTGCTTGGCAGATTTTTTATAGTACCTAACTGCCTCTAAAACATCCTGTTCTAAACCAAGTCCCAATTCATACATATTTGCGACTATACATTGCGCTTCCGCATCTTTGCGATCGGCAATCGGTTTTAACAATTTAAAGGTATCAGTATAATTTTTCGCCTCAAAAGCAGCTAAACCTGCTGTTAAATCGGACATTTTAGCTAATCTCCTCTAAAGAGCCATCAATAGGAATCTAAAACTCAATATCATGCCAATGGCGAATTAATTCAGCCACAGACCAAGCTTGAGAAACCGCACCTTGAGGATCGTGAGGCGAATCGCCATCAAAAATCTCAGAAATTGAGCCGATACAACCAGAACTATGAAAATGCTCTAACAAGGGTTGCTTGCTAAAAGGGAGAGTTTCAGAGGGGTAAAAACGCTGCCACGCCCGGATAAATGCCCCAATTAGCCAAGCCCATACCGTACCTTGATGATAAGCGCGATCGCGATGGTGAGAATTTCCAGCATAATTGCCCACATACTCCGGGTCGGCGGGATCGAGACTGCGTAAGCCATAGGGAGTAAGCAGGCGATTTTTTGCTATTTGGACAATGCTTTGCCCTTGAACTCTACTAAATCCACAGTGATGCAGGGAGAGCGCTAAAACTGCATTGGGACGAATTTGGGGATTAGGGCGATCATCTGGCTCAATTAGATCATACAAGTAACCAGTAAGGGGATTCCAGAACTTTTGCAAAGAGTGTTTGACTTGTTGGGCTTGTCCTGTGTAATACTGAGCTTGCTTAAGATAGCGATCGCAATTTTCAGGTTGAAGCGTAATTAAGCGCTCTGCCCAATTGCTAGACCAACACAGTGCCGAATACCACAGGGCATTAATTTCTACAGGCTTACCGCGCCTTGGGGTAACAGGCTGACCCTCAATTACAGCATCCATCCAAGTTAGAGCTACATCGGGCGCATCCCAACTAAGCAAGCCATCTGCCGCATCGACTTGGATATTGTATTTTGTACCAGCAGTAAAAGCTTTATAAATTTGCCTGACTGTGGGGTATTGTTCGACTAAAAAATCCCAATCTTGAGTAGCTTCCAAATACAGCCCTAATGCTTCAATCCACCACAGCGTTGCATCAATACTGTTATAAAATGGTTCGCTATTGGTATCAGGAAAAGCGTTAGGGATCAAACCATCTTGGCAATAACGTCCAAAAGTTTGCAGTAGTCCTTTTGCTAATTCAAAGCGCTTAGTAGTTAGAGCAAGTCCCGGTAAAGAAATTAACGTATCGCGTCCCCAATCATTGAACCAGTGATAGCCAGCGATCGCACTTTGTCCTTTAATTGACTGACGATAGACAATAAAACTATCCCCAGCTTGCAAGAGTTGCTGCCAAGAACAAGTTGGATTTAGCAGCGAGAATAATTGCTCAAGTCTGCGTTTTTGAGCCTCTATGGCGCGACTAAAGTCTTCATCTTTAAGTAGGGGAGTATCACTACCCAAGCTTGCTTCTATAGTTAGGCTTTCTCCTGGTTGTAATTTTATGGTTAGGTAGCCAGGACTGTATAAGTCTTCGCGATCGCCTAATCCCCGTTTAGTTTCTTCAATTAGTTGATAATCCCCATACCATACAGGGTCTAGTTGATACTCTCCTTTTGTCCATTGCAACTGCCAAAGAGTACCTACTTTTCCTGGTCGAATAGCTTGCAAATAAAGCTGGTTTTGTTTTACCAACTGGGAAAATTGTAAATTGGGTTCGGCGCGTTGTTGGTGGTGAAAATTGCGATCGCAAATTACTAATCGCAACCGCAAAATTGCTTCTTCCTTGCCTTCATAGCGGTAGTGAATCAGGACTCGATGCAAAAATTTTTCTTTTTGTCCCTCCTCGTGAGGCATTATTATTTGTCTAGTTAACTGCCATTTATCTTCACCCCATACCCAAGTCGGAGTTGGCTCGATTGTAAAAGAGCGCAACAGCTTATATCCCAACGGCTCCACCGTACCGCTACCCCAAAAATTTGTCCCCAACGCCTGCGTTTTACCAGTAATCTCTAAACTTGCTTCTAAATGGGAAAACACTAAAGTGCGATCGCTTGGTGGATTGAGCGCCGCTACTAGCCAACCGTGATAAGTCCGCGTCCTAGCGTCGCATACCGTCCCACTAGCAAAACTCCCTAATCCGCCCGTGAGCAACCATTCTCTAGTATCTAACTCGCCCATTTGCTACTCAAAATCGTTATGACTATAATATATTTGTAACAGTTCGTAAATAATCGATTATTTCATATCCGGGCAAAATCTAGCTAATTATTGCCTGCGATCGCATTGATAAAACGCATAAGCCATCAAGGAGAACTAATTTAATGCCTTTAACTTACGCAGCCGAAGGGTGCTTGAGAGTTGGTCAAACAGCGCCAGATTTTACCGCCACCGCCGTAGTAGATCAAGAATTTAAAACAATTAAGCTATCTGACTATCGTGGCAAATACGTCATTTTGTTCTTTTATCCCTTAGACTTTACCTTTGTTTGCCCAACCGAAATTATCGCCTTTAGCGATCGCTTTGCCGAATTTAGTCAAATTGGCACGGAAGTTTTAGGAGTTTCAGTCGATAGCGAATTTTCACACTTAGCATGGATTCAGAGCGATCGTAAATCCGGTGGTATTGGCGACTTAAATTATCCTCTAGTTTCGGATATCAAAAAAGAAATTAGCGCCGCTTACAACGTCCTCGATCCAGAGGCAGGCGTTGCTTTACGTGGTTTGTTTATTATCGATAAAGATGGCGTTATTCAACACGCTACAATTAACAACTTGTCCTTCGGACGTAGTGTAGATGAGACACTGAGGACGTTAAAAGCAATTCAGTACGTGCAATCCCATCCTGATGAAGTTTGCCCCGCAGGTTGGCAACCCGGCGACCAAACAATGGTTCCCGATCCTGTCAAGTCAAAAGTCTTTTTTGCTTCTGTGTAAGCATTACTTTGAGTAACAATTAAACTTAAAACGCCCCAAGGTTATGAGATGAAATATCTACAGCTTATTGGGGCTTTATATATATTAAGGAGATAACTATTTATGCTGACTTCTAATGACTTTAGCGGTTTATTAAATGAGCGTTTTTTACGCAATCTTTTTCCAATTCCCGCAACTAACGATTTAACTGTAGGAGAATTAGCGCCAGGTTTTACATTACCGGATATTACTAATGGTCACTTGGTGAGGTTTTCGGAATATAGAAATAAGCAGCCAGTATTACTTGCTTTTACGCGCATTTTTACAGAAAAACAGTACTGTCCTTTTTGCTTTCCCCATATTAAAGCTTTGAATGACAACTACGAAAAGTTTACGAGTATTGGGGTAGAAGTTTTATTAATTGCGAGTACCGACGAGCAGCAAAGTCAAAAAGTTATTAGCGATTTACAGCTTAAAATGCCTTTATTAAGCGATCCTACTTGTCGGGTATTTCACTCTTACAAATTAGGTCAAGCATTGGGAGCGCCTTTACCAGCACAATTTGTCACCGATAAACAAGGTAAACTGCGCTACAAACATCTATTTTCTTTTCTTTCTCACAACGCTAGTATTGAGACGTTGCTAGAGCAATTTTAGGATTAGGCAATATAATTGGTACATATACAAACTGATGCAATCAGGCAGACTGATTTCGGGCATTGCTGAATTCAGGTATGAATATGAAAATGATGAATGCGTGATTTCAAAACCAATGTAGAGACGTTGCATTGCAACGTCTCTCTACACCAAAATTCATATATTTAATCAGCAGCACCCAATTTCGTTATAGAGGAATACCTATGTTGAAGCTTTATCATGAGCCAATATCCTTCAACTCTCGCCGTGTATGGATTGCGCTGTTAGAGAAAAAACTTGAGTTTGAACTGGTTGAACTTAAATTAAATGGCGATCAATTTCAACCAGATTTTGTAGCACTTAATCCCTTCCACCATATTCCAGTGTTAGTAGATGATGGCTTTAGGGTAATTGAATCATTAGCGATTCTTGACTACTTAGAAGCGAAGTATCCTACCCCTGCAATGCTACCTACCGAGGCCCAGAAATTAGCAATTGTAAGGATGGTAGAAATGGTAACTATTAATGAATTAGCACCTGCTACAAATCCGCTATTTATGCAAATACTAGGCGTTGAGTGTGATGAGTCTAAGCTAGAGACAGCAAGACAGAGATTGGCAACGGGTTTGAGTTTTTTAGAAAATTTGTTAGGCAACTTGTATTACTACGGTGGCGAGCAAATATCCTTAGCGGATATCGTTGCCGGAAGTGTTGTCAGCGTCCTGCATTATTTTAATGTGTCTCTATACGATTATCCTCTACTAAGAGCTTGGCATGAAAGATTAAAGCAACGTCCGGCTTGGGTAGAAACTGCACCTAGCGCTAGATATGTTGCTGCTTTTATAGCCCGAAGGAAAGCGCACATAGCAAAGAGTAGATAATATAGCTTTAACCATAAAGACGCGATCGCATCTTTATGGCTAAAAAACCTATAACTTGACTTGCTGCAAGTGGCTGCGCGGATTAAAGGTGCGAATATCGCGGATTTTTTCATAAAATTCGCGCTCTTGGGGACTCAGTTCTTTGGGGGATGCGATCGCAATTTTGACTAACTGATCGCTGCGTCCATCTTTAGGTAAACGCCATCCTTTACCCCGAAGCCGCAAAGATTGACCCGAACGAATCCCCGCCGGAATATTCACTTTTACTGCACCATCCGGGGTTGGGACATCAATTGATGCACCAAGTACGGCTTCATCTGGTGTAATTGAAACTTCGCAAGTTAGATTATCTCCTTCAAATTGAAAAAATGAATGAGAAAGTACATCTATTTTGAGGTACAAGTCGCCCCGTTGTTGGCTTAAAGGATTGAGTTGACCTTTCCCGCGCACGCGCACTCGGCTACCAGGTTTAACGCCACTAGGAATACGAACTTCAATTGTTTCGTCACCCAAACTCAAGCGTTTTTGTACGCCATTAAACGCCTCGCCAAAACTTAGAGAAATTGCCGCTTCCGTATCTTGAGCGGTTTTAGCCGTAGCGTTGTCAAAACCCGCAAAATCGCCAAAATTATCAAAGCCACCAAATCCTGGTGATCCAGGCGACGTGGTTCGATAACTATAAGCTTGTCTATTACTAGAACCCGTGCTACCAGAGTCGTTGAAGCGTCCTAGTAAGTCGTTAATAAATTCGTCAAAATTGGTATATTTACCAAATTCAACTTCATTAAAGTCAGAGTTAGCCTTGCTACTTTTAGAAGCCCAAGGGGTTTGTCCTGCTTGCTTCCAGTACTGACCAAATTGGTCATACTTTTGACGTTTTTCCTTGTCTGACAATACCTCGTAAGCCTCGCTTACTTCTTTAAACCGGGCTTCCGCTTCTTTATTGCCTGGGTTAACATCAGGGTGATATTTACGAGCTAGTTTGCGAAAAGCTTGTTTAATTTCTTCAACACTGGCAGTTTTATTTACTCCCAAAATGCTGTAATAATCTTTGAAGTCGGTTGCAGCCATCTACTGTACTAGCCTCCTATAGTCCCTATTATATTTTCTCTAAAATATTGATTTACTGAATAAGTCTGTCAAAACCTTTACTCAGTTGAATACTATATAGTCTTTGAGCTTAACCTATCAAAGCTTAAAGCATCGTCAAGTTCGGTTATTGCTCGAGAGATCGCAGCGATTTCCGCACTATTTCAATTTATGCTTATTTTCAAGGGCGCACAAGAGCGCGATCGCCTCTAATTAAAATTTAATCTATGCAAACTAAAATTATTTGGCAGCAAAATAGCCAAAAATCTGATAATCCCGAAAACCTAGCTTTTATTAGTCAATGGTGGTCTAGTTTAGGGAATAAAGATGTAACTTTGGCACAGCGATTAATTCCAGCTAGTGGTGAGTTAGACCAGATTAATTGGGAAAAACAGCGTTTCGATGAATTTTTTACGCTCAATAATCCCCAAATTCGGGGTATTACGCTTTATTGGCGTAAATTGGATTCGGATCTTGAACGCAGCACTACACCGTACCAGCTTGTACTCGATACTCACCGTCAGCAGTTGTACATATTTCCTCAATCCCAAAATCAGCTAATTATTCGCGTCGGATTACCAGAAGTTTCCTATGAAACCGTAGAAATTACTAACCCTGAAGCTGAATGCAAGCAAGTTGATGATGGCAACTATCTTTTAACCTTACGGGATAATATTCAACACATTGAAGTCAAAGTTAGTCTAAATTCAGAAAACTTTAGCCAATTGAAGCAAAAATTACTTGAATAATCGCAAGTTGATGCTAGGAAGTTTGATTTTATTTGCATGGTTAAGGAAACCCATATGGAGTCCAAAGATACTGCGAAGGGCGCGATCCCTTATTCTTCAGTAACGCCACCTATATATACTTTATTTGGCATAACTTGCGCCTCCGCCCTAATTTTATTTATATGCAGTGCTTTACGCCATGTTTTGTTTCAGTCAACGGCTTACGATTTAGGAATTTTTGACCAAGCCGTTTATTTAATTAGTCAAGGAAAAGCGCCGATTTCCTCGTTTATGGGATTTCATATTCTTGGCGATCATGCGGCTTTAATTTTTTATCCCTTGGCTTTGTTGTACAAAATCTACCCTAGCGTTTATTGGTTATTTGCCGTGCAGGCGATTACTTTAGCGTCAGGTGCTTTGCCTACTTGGTATATCGCCCGTCATGCTGGGTTGAAGGCAGAAATTGCGATCGCGCTTTCTGGAAGTTATTTGCTTTATCCCTTAATTTTTAATCTTAATTTATTTGATTTTCACCCAGAAGTCATTGCTCTACCTGCACTATTGGGAGCAATTTTAGCAGCACAGTTGGGACAAATTGGCTGGTTTTGTTTAGCTATTTTAATAGTTTTAGCGTGTAAAGCCGTCCTATCTTTAACGGTTGCAGCGATGGGAGTATGGCTTTTAATCTTTGAAAAAAAGCGCTGGTGCGGCGCGTTGGCTATTTTTGCTGGTACTAGCTGGTTTCTGATCAGCATCCAAGTAATTATTCCTTTATTTACTGGGAGAGAAGCTGCCGCCGTAGGACGTTATAGCTATTTAGGTAGCTCTGTTTTAGAAATTGCTCAAAATCTTCTATTAAATCCAGGACTTGGTTTTGGGAAAATTTTATCTCTAGCGAACTTGGGATATTTAGTTTTGCTACTTATACCTATAGCTTGGGGACTTTCTCTCTCTAGCCTCAAACCATTAGTCGGTGCTATACCTAGCGTTGCGCTGAATATAATTGCTGACTACCAACCGCAAAAAGATTTAATTCATCAATACTCTTTGCCGGCTTTGCCATTTCTGTTTTTGGCTGTCATTTCTAGTCTGGCAGCAGGTAAAGGATGGCTACAAAGCAAACGAGCAATTATTTTATGGTCGTTAGTAACATTTTTGCTATTAGCAAAGTTTACTCATTTTGGTGGGAAATATTTAGAGTATGCAGATACTTGGCAAGCCACAAACAGAGCGATTTCTCAAGTTCAAACTCAAGGTGGCGTGTTGACAACGGCAGAAATTGCTCCGCATTTATCCCATAGACAATTAATTAAATTTACTGATACCAATTCTCCGCCTGCGGATCTTAATCAGTTTGATTATTTTCTCCTCAACGTACGTCATCCTGGATGGTCGAGTAATCCTGAATTTGCAATGAATTTAGTAGAGCGACTGCAAAAAGCACAGAAATTTAGATTGAAATATCAGCAAGATGATGTTTATCTATTTAGTAAAAAGTAGCGGTATAAATGGCTAAACTTCTATTATTTCCGTTTAGTTTATGGTTATTTAGCCGCTTAGTTGTATGGATTGCAATGTTGGCGATCGCTCCCTTATTGCCAGTACCACCGGGAGGAATTGCCGCAAGTGTTGACTGGAAAGTTTTTGCAGCTTGGGATAGCGATTTTTATGAGAAAATTGCTGTTTCTGGCTACAATACTCCGCATTCCGTAGCTTTTTTCCCTTTATTTCCGCTCCTGGTGCGGGGAGTTATGGCTTTAGGATTGGCGTTTGTAGTGGCAGGAACTTTAGTAAACAATTTAGCTTTTTTAGCCGCATTAATCTTTATCTACAACTGGGTAGCAAGCAGTCATAGTAGGAGTGTCGCGCGTTGGACAGTAGTTGTTTTAGCCTGGTTTCCGCTATCTATTTTTGGCTCAGTTATTTACTCAGAAGGATTATATTTATTATTTAGCTCTGTGGCGTTACGCGCCTTCGAGCAAAAGCGTTATGGGTGGGTTGTTTTGGGAGGCGCGCTAGCTACGGCAACCCGTCCAACTGCAATGGCGCTGATTCCAGCATTTTTAATTGTTGCTTGGTTAGAAGGTCGAAAAGCAATCGCTTATTTTGCTAGTTTAGCTACGGGTTTAGGAGTATTTTTCTATAGCTTGTATTGTCAAATCTATTTTCAAGATGCTTTAGCTTTTATTCACGTCCAAAAAGCTTGGCAACCAGCACAAGATTTTTTCGGACAAGATTGGCTAAAAATGTTGATGCAGATTGTTATAGGGACGAGAAATTGGCAGCGCGGGACAATTGTTGATATTTGGCATCCACTGCTATTTGTCGTTATTTGCGTTAGCGGCTATTTGGTGTGGAAGTTGCGTTTTAAGCTACGTGGTTATGGTTTTTGCTTATTAACATTCGTTTTGTGGTTACTTGCGGGCAATCCCTTAATTAATACGGCAATTGTGTTCGGTGGCGTTTATTTATTGTGGTATTTTCGCTATCAACTTAGCAAAACATTAGTTACTTATGGCGCTTGTAGCTATGCTTTGATTTTTAGCACGGGGAGAACAACTTCAGCAGAGCGCTATGTCTATGGAATTGTAAGTGTAGCGGTTTCTCTTGGCATCTTATTATCCCGCTATCCTCGTTATGGATATATAGCTAGTGCTTTTTTTGCACTTTTACTTGTTCTCTATTCTTTGCGCTTTGCTCAACATCTATGGGTAGCATAGAAAAAATGCCTTGCTTCTAGTTATAGCTCAACTGCCCTGTGTCAAAATGACTGTAAAAGTATTCCCTTATTCTTAAACCCCGATTATGGCAGCCACAACTCCAAATAATTCCCTTGCAGACCAAGCACCGACTGGGAAAACTGCGGGAGAAAATGCTCCACCGAGTACCGTTGACCAGCAAGCTCCTAGCATAGTTGAGGAGCATCTTCATAGTACATCCGAACCGGAGGCTACCGACATTCCCACTGCTAACGCGCCCGATCCTACGGCACTAAATCCCGAAGTCAATCCTAACGCTACTGGAGAAAAACCAACAACCGAGGCTTCTACCCCCGACGAATCAGCCTCTCAAGCTAAACCACCCAAAAAGAGCGCTCCAGCAGATAAAGCAGATACCGCCGCTAAAAAAGAAAAAGCCCCAAAAGCCCCAGCCGTAGAAGACAAGCCCTTTGCTGAATTTATGCAGCAACACTACTTACCAGCATTGCAAAAGGCACTCACAACTCAAGGAGTACCGGAAGCAAATTTAGAATTTACTAAGCAAAAAGTAGCTATTTCTGGTTACGATTCTAGTGATTGTTGGCAAGTTAAAGGCAGTTTGGACAACGGCTTACGTCAATTTAATGTCTATTTCCCCCAAGAAGATATCCAAGGACAAAGAGCTTTTTCTTGTAACGAAGGCTCTAAACCAAGTACCCTGGAATCGTTTTTAATTGACGAACGCAAAGTAACGCTAGACTTGCTGGTATTTGGGGTAATTCAGCGCTTAAATGGGCAAAAATGGCTGACTCGAAACTAGCTTAAGACTACAATTCTAAAAAATGATAAATAACCACTCCACTATCGGGGTGGTTATCAATTGCTACATATCCAGTTTTTAACATTTCTCTTAAAGTTGTTTCCACTTCAGCAAAACTTGCTCCCGTATCCATTACAGCTTGCGTAACTGACAGCTTGCCTTCTCGAATTGCCGCCGCTTTGAGCAATTTCACCATTAATTGCGATCGCGTATATTTAGGATTGATGACGCTAGTAGCAACTATAGGCTCGGACAACGGCACGCCAAATTCAGATATTCCTAATCTGGCTCGAAGTTTAGTATTATGCTCATCTACCATATTGGGAATCAACAATAAATCTATTACCTGCCCTACCCCAAATAAACCCAAAGTAAACAGCCACAAGAAGCCTGTAAAAACTTTGCCATTGTACAACCGATGCAATCCGTGCAATTGTAGCAAGCAAGCTAGCCAAAGCAGATAAGCGCTGGCTACTTTAGTCTCTGGCTTTTGCGGTAGTTCGTGGTTAATCATTTGGCTGCCTAAAATTAGCGCTTGATAGATATATTTTCGCGCTACTACAACATATGTGACAACAACTATTTAGGCATTAGTTCCGTATTTTTTTCAAAAATCAGTTAAAGATTAGTTACAAAATTTGCTTTAATGTTGCAACTCTTAACGTAATGACTGAGAGAGTTCGCATCTAGCATTGCTAAACTAAGTCTCATAAAGAGCGTAAATTAAGCATTAGCACGCTACCTTTCGTCAATAGAGATTAAAATAAAGACATGGTAGATTCCCTTAAAAAACCGAGCTTTGAAGAAATGCGTCCAGGGGTAAAAGTTCCTTCCAAGGAAACTTTACTCACGCCTCGGTTTTACACCACCGATTTTGAAGAAATGGCGCAAATGGATCTCTCGGTAAATGAAGCCGAGCTAAAAGCGCTTTTAGCAGAATTTCGTACCGATTACAATCGCGACCACTTTACCCGTGATGCCGAGTTCGAGCAATCTTGGGAACATATAGACGGCGAAACTCGCCGAGTATTTGTAGAATTTTTGGAACGTTCTTGCACGGCAGAGTTTTCGGGCTTTCTACTCTACAAAGAACTCAGCCGTCGTTTGAAGGACAAAAACCCTCTACTTGCTGAGTGTTTTAGCTTAATGTCGCGGGATGAAGCGCGTCATGCTGGCTTTTTAAATAAGGCGCTATCCGACTTTAATTTGTCGTTAGATTTGGGTTTTTTAACTAAAAGTCGCAAATATACCTTCTTTAAGCCAAAGTTTATTTTCTACGCTACCTACTTGTCAGAAAAAATTGGTTACTGGCGATATATATTGATTTACCGTCATTTAGCCGCTCATCCTGAAAATCGAATTTACCCCATATTTCGCTTCTTTGAAAATTGGTGCCAAGATGAAAATCGGCATGGCGACTTTTTTGATGCGATGATGAAGTCTCAGCCTCAAATGTTGAATGATTGGAAAGCTCGGTTGTGGTGTCGGTTCTTCTTGCTGTCAGTGTTTGGGACAATGTATCTCAACGATATTGGGCGCTCGAAGTTTTATGCTTCCATTGGCTTGGACGCGCGGCAGTATGACAAGCAAGTGATTGAAAAAACTAACGAAACGGCTGGGCGAGTGTTTCCGGTGATTTTGGATGTCAAGAAGCCAGAATTTTATGATCGCTTAGAAACTTGTACAAAGAATAACGATCGTTTGAGCGCGATCGCAAGTTCCTCCACGCCTAAGTTTCTGCAATTATTCCAAAAGCTGCCTCTATACATTTCTAATGGTTGGCAATTCGTGCGCCTGTATTTAATGAAACCAATTGACATGGTTTCTGTTCAAGGCAAAGTTCAGTAAATTTTAGCAGTTTGGTATTACGAGTGGCTCCGCTTGAAGCGGAGCCACTTTTTTTTGAAATTTAAACCGCCAAGTTGCTAAGTGATGAATTATTATCTATTTACTTTTAGTTGCTTTATAAATATTTTCTTGTTCCTCAATTCTTTGCCTGCTAAAAGTACGCCACCGCCAAGAATCACTAATGAGGCTAAAGATTTAAGTATTGAAAATAGCCCAGTTTTACAACGTTGGCAGCGTCAAGTACCAAATGTTTTAGAAGATATTAGGAACGATCTTAGTTTTCGGACTCGTTTGCGGCTAGGTTACAATCGTTTATCTACCGGAAACGGCGTAAACATTGGTGTAGAAGATATTTTTATTGAGCAAAGTAGATTAACTTTTAGTGGAGATTATCAGTGGGCAAATAATAGCAAACATACAAGCTATGGCGCAGACTTGCATTATTACTTACGCCCTTTGGGTAGCTATATAAATATTGCCCCATTGGTAGGCTATCGGCATTTGCAAACCTTAACTTACTCAACTGATGGCGTTAATATTGGTGCTAGGTTGCTATTAGTTCTATCTCGCGGTGGCAGTGCAGATATTGCTTTAACTCAAAGCTGGGTTGCTCCTAGTACGGCGGAAGAAGTTGGATTAACTACACTTTCTATTGGTTATGCAGTTACTCGCAATCTGCGATTATCTACAGATATTCAAAAGCAAAATTCAAGGCAAAGTAAAGATAGGCGGGTGGGAATTGTTTTAGAGTGGATGCCTTAGATAATAAGTTTATATGTAAGATGTGCGATCGCTAAATTAACCAGGCCACAATCTAAGCAAAATACTACCTAATTTCTGGTTGCCTTAATTTGCAGCAATACAATATTACTAAGGCTCAAGTACAGAAGTTCGAGCAAGCATTAGCAAAATTGACTGAATACTCCGAAGAAACTATGCAAGATAACCTACTGTTATAGGCAGTTAAAAAGTCAGCCGTGGAAAGTCAGTTAAACGATCTTCAACAGAAAATTGAGGATTATGAATTACTTAATTGCTACTAAATACGAATAAGGGTTAAAGCAAAAATAAAATATTTACTCCTTTAACCCATATCCATCTTAATAGTTGAGCTATAATTTTTAGTGTTTTGCAGCTTCTAATTCATAACACCTAAGAATAAGTGGTGCAAGCTTATCTAGATCGCTTATGTCTGAAATCATTATTTTTGATGCGGTATCTCCTAGTTGAGATGGTACTTCATGTACTTGAAAGTCTGGCGCTAGTGACTGCGCCTCATCGACAAATAACCTAGTGACAAGAATTTTCTTTTGAGAGGACAAGTATAACCGTAGAAACCACCACGTAGTTTTCCCAAGATTTAATCCAAAGTAGGAGATGGTGTCTTTGTACTTTACTTCTAACTTGTAGCTTGCTGATGTCTCTGCGATCGCTTTGATCTTGTTAAATGCTTCGAGTTCTTCTTCTGTGGTTACTATTTTTGAGCATTCTAATTCTTCTTCTTGCAAATCTTCCTCAACATCTTCTATTTCTGATAGTTTGGGCGTTTTACTAATTTCAGCAGCTTGAGCCATTTCTTGATTAAGAGAACGGGTCATTAATTCTAATAAACTGCTTTGAATTGACTTTTTGACAATCGGCTCAAACTTCTCAAGAACTTTACCTGTAATTCGACCTTGAACTTCATAGCTAAGAGCAACTTTGCCAAGCTCTGTTACCAAAAAGCGAACAAAATCCTCAGAAGGCGAACGCAGAAGATTACCGACAAGCTGAGTCATACCTTTTACGTAAACCATCTCCTCCGCTTGTCTACTAATAACTGCGGCATCAAAATGATTACGATGGAAAAACTTTAGATTCTCAATTTCTTTGGAGTTATATTCAAGAACATTGAAGCCGAAAAAAGGCTCTTTGTCCATATGATTTTTGTCGCGTAAATCGGTGAAAAAGCGGTATTCGATACCATTGGTAACAATAGCAACTTTTGTTTTAAGAAGCCCATTAAAATAGCGACTTAGTTGCCCATCATGCGCTTCGGCTTTTTGTCCACGGTCTTTTGCCTCTACTAGCATAACAATAGTGCCGTTGATAGCCAAAGCATAATCGACTTTTTCAAATTGACCTGCCTTTTTAGTTGCAAAGTCTGCCACATATTCAGGCATAACTTCTGTAGGATCGTAAACATCATAGCCAAGAACGCTTAAAAAAGGCTGAATCAGAGCCATTTTAGTCGCTTCTTCGCCAACAACCTGTTCAACGCGCTTACGGACTTGTTCTGAAAGCTTTGCAATATCTTCTGAGAAACCCATATTTGTCCTTATATACAGCTAAAAACTATCTGTATACAAAGTGTTCCCAGAAATACGTGATTTATAACTATTTTGGTCAACGTAATAAAATCCCCATTGGGGTTAAAGGCAGAAAAGATGCTTAACTTAGATAAAATATAGTCGCAATTCCAGAAATCGCTATCCCTGCCCCTAAAATCGCTCGGATGCTTGGCTTTTCCTTGTTAAAGGCTGCAATTGGCAATATAAATAAGGGTGCAGTGTTGGTTAAAGTTAAAGCAATTCCTACTTCCGTAAATTTAATTGCTGTTTGCTGCAACCAAATTCCTAAGTACGTTCCCATAAAAGCAGCAAAGCCAATCTTTGCAAAGACTCGTAGAGGTTGCTTGCGAGCAAAGTAGTTGTGCTGAATGCGTAGCCAAGGTAATAAACTTACAACTCCTGCAACTATACGCAGTAGCGCCGCCCATAGAGGAGAAATGCTTGTATTAGCGATCGCTGCACGGGCTAAAATTCCACCGATTGCTAAAGAAATTGCTGCAATTATTCCAAATATAATTCCTTTACGCAGATGTACTGGGCGACCTGCGGAGGCTGGTACTCGCTCAGTTACAACCCAAGCAACTCCGACAACAGTTAATAAAATACCAACCCAAGTACTAGCTTTTAAACGTTCTTGCAGAAAAATTAGTGCCAAAATTGCTGTAATTGGCGGTGCTAAAGTTTCCATCAGTAAAGCACGACGCGCACCTAAGCAATTTAAGGACGCAAAAAATGCTGTATCGCCTAAACCAATTCCTATACTACCGCTTAGTAATAGCAAGCATAAGTTTGTAGTCGTCATGGCAGGCAAACTTATACCACGCACTAATAAAGTTAAACCCAATAAAGTAATTGCGATCGCTCCTTTAAGTAAGTTTAAGTGCATTGGTGGAATTTCCCGCTCTAAGCTACCATAAATCACCGAGGACACTGCCCATAGACAAGCTGCACCTAGTGCTGCACCTTCTCCTGGATACTTGACTAACCAAAAACTCAATATCTGCTCTATTGGTATCAACATTTAGCTAAATACATAGGCGCAAGTATTTATATAAAAATAGGAATTAAGTGTAATTTTACTAAATCAATTTGGGTACTCTAAGTTTGGCAATGATGTTTATTAATAAGCAAGACGCTCTAACAAGGAATAAGAAAATGAGTAAGAAAAATGCTAGTCAATTTCTCAGTGATGCAGCCCAAAATAGAACTTTGAGAGAAACTCTTGAGACAGCAAATAATGCTGAAGAATTTTTAAATATTTCTCAGCAACTGGGGTACACCTTCACTAAGGAGGAATTGAGTAACGTGATTCATGATTCTAGTGAAGGTATAGAGGTCAGGAGAATTACTGGCGTTTGGCCTTGGTTGCGTCATGTTAATTGGATTTAGCAGCTAGAAGCTTGGCTAACTCGATTGTAGGTATGAGGCGCTAGAAAGATTTTGCCAGGGGCGATGCAATAATTCCAGCTACCCCTACCTTATCGTGTTGAGTTGCGAGGACAATTTCTTAACAACATCTAGTTATAAGTGCCAACCACTGTAAATATACTTGTTTGCTCTGTAAAATTGGATGCAGTTTTTTAAGTAAATAGTAATTTATCTAGACGAAGCAACCAATCTAGCGTTGACAGTCAAACATAAAAACATTTAGTTATTTTAGGCAACAAGCCGCCCAAACTTTAGTTGGAAAGTATTATTTAAGCTTTTTACTATAATTGCCGCGCAATTTTTCTGCAAACACCGTATTTTTACTTCAAGTATATACGCGGCTATCTAAACCCAATTAGGGACTTCATCTTCAGATAAATCCGTAGAACCCCGCTTTGTTACTCATAGTAATTGCATTATCTTTATGACATGGGTTGGTTTTGTAAAGCTTTCGTGCAGCTAACAGTTAAACAGTTACTCACGTCTTCAAAGTAATTAGTTACTCCATTTACCGGAATTATTAATACTTTCCTTTCCCTACACAATACTCTAGGTTAATTTCCCGGCGTTGCTGGACTTAAAACCTAAAAAACCTCCTAAACGTTAATCGCAACTTTTACTTAGTCCGCAATACTAACAAAGCTGTTTGTTTAATCGCTTAAGAGGCTTGACACCAAAATTTTCAATTGTTCCTGCTTGATGCAATAGATTTGCAACTGCGGGGGTAGACTTTGCCGTTTTCATTCAGACGAATACATTCATCACCCATAGACAGGTATAAACAAAATGCGATCGCAAAAAAAACTAAACAAATTAATTAAACTAGCGCTAGTCGCAACTACGCTAACTGCTTCTAATATAGCACCAATTGTTGCCGGAGCAATCCCCTCGGCTCAAGCTGTTTCCGTTACAGCCCAACGTGCCGACTCTTTTGTAGATAGCATCTGTGTTAATACGCACCTTGGTTACGACGATACTCCTTACGTCAGCCAATACAATACCGTCAAACAAAAATTAGTAGAACTGGGCGTTCGCCATATCCGTGACGGCGATACAAAAGGCTTTGTAATTGACAGATTTAAGGAACTGGCAGCCGCAGGAATCAAAACTACTTACATTATGAATCCTACGGCTGGAGTCGCACCAAATTCCTCTTACTGGGTTAAGGGAGATTACTACCAAATTAATGACTTTATTAAAAACAGGGTAGGTACAAATGTAATTGACGCGGTAGAAGTAGGTAACGAAATCGATCTTAACTACAACGATTATTACTGGAGCAACAATGATAATGCCAGATTAAATGACGATCCAAACTCGTCTTTATACTGGGTTTCTTATATCCGTAGCCTTACCAAAGATACATGGGATGCAATAAAAAGCGACCCAGCTACCGCAGGTATCAAGGTTATTGGTCCTTCTTTAGGACGTACTTATGATTACGGCAACAAGTCACCTTTAGGAGATTTGAGTAACGTTGTCGATTGGGGCAATTTTCATCCCTATCCTTTTGGTGGCAACCCTTTTAACTATCCTTTTGCCTACGACACTCTTGCCAAGTACTACTCTGATGGCAACTTCCCGTCAGTAAATATGGATGAAAGTCCTTATGCTTTTGATGTATACGCCTCACCTTTTGGTTCTAAACCAATGGCAGCCACAGAAACGGGCTATTATACTACCAGCGCCTACAAAGGAATTTCCGAAAAGGTACATGGTAAATATATGCCACGGTTGTTTTTAGAATACTTCCGCAAAGGTGTTGCCCGTACTTGCTCTTATGAGTTTCTCAATGAGTGGAACCAGTCTGATAACTCTGAAGCTAATTATGGTTTGTTGCGTAATGATATGAGTGCAAAGCCAGCTTATACAGCTTTGAAAAACTTAATTGTTAGGTTGGGAGATTCTGCTACTAACGCTAAAACTTTTACGCCTACCGCTTTAGACTACACGCTAACTGTCACCCCGCCTAATGACTACAATCGGACACAGTACGTTCATAGTTTATTGTTACAAAAAGCAACAGGTGTATTTTACTTGGTACTGTGGCACGAAATTTCCAATAATGACATTACAACCACGCCGACTCGGACTATTGATCCACCAGCCATGCCTACTAAAGTTACTCTGAATACTCCAATTCGTAGTGCTATGCATTCTATCTGGGATGACGCTGGTAATAGAACAGAAAAATCAATTGCTATTAGCAACAAAACTATTAGTGTGAATGTAACTGACAAGGTTACCATCCTCAAACTGACCCCTTAAAAATGCTCTACAGGCATTTTTAATAAGTTTTGACTAAAGCCTAATTAATATATTCCCGTCGAGCTACTAAGAAATTGGCTCGGCGGGAATTATTAGTTGAGATGAGTGTCGTACCTTGCTGGGGACATGGCTACTCTATTTTTATGAAAAAAGAAAGTAATATTTATAACTTTTACAAAGCTCGGTACAATTGCTGTTAAATTACTAACTCGTAAAAGCCTTATGCCGTAGGTCATTAGCGCAATTAATGGTTGAATTAATTGCTATTTAACTATAAAGATTTGATGAACTTGCGTATAAATACTGGCAAGTGAGACTAGCGGTATGTGAGATTAATCGATGAAACCTTTTGGGGCTTGAAAGGTAAAAAATCTCAGCTTGTTTGATTTAGCGGTAGGTGATTTTTGTTGGTTGTTTGTACGACTAAGCAATAACAAGTATCTATATGTCAAAAATGTTACTTAATAATGTGTAAGGACTGCATCTATCTTCTTGCAGCAATAAATAATTGTATTTATTGCTTTTTGGTAAGCAATTTATTGACAATTTAATAGAGCAACAAAATGCAACCACAGCAGCGACTACATAAACAATTTGAGCAACTGACAACTACACTATTTATCAGCACTTTACTTATGACGCTCGTAACGCCATTTGTACAAGGGTTGACAAACGCAGCGTTTGCAATACCTGTGACAGCGAAAAGCGCCGATGATTTTGTAGATAGTATGTGTGTTAATACTCATTGGGACTACGACTATACTCCCTATAAAAGTAATTACAATGCAGTTAAGCAAAAACTGTTAGAACTTGGGGTACGTCATGTCCGCGACGGTGGAAGTAGTAATATTGCGATCGCTCGGATGCAGGATTTGGCATCAGTAGGTATTAAGACAACCTACATAATGAGTCCTAATACTGGAGTTGCGCCTAATTCTTCTTACTGGGTGACAGATTCCGCGTACTACATTAATGACTTTGTAAAAAATAAAGTCGGGACAAATGCCATTGACGCGGTAGAAATAGTTAACGAAATTGACCTTAATTATAATAATTTTTATTGGCATCCCGGCGATACGGAGCGAGTGAACGACGATTCAAGTTCACCCTTGTATTGGGTACCCTACGTGCATAGTCTTACTCAAGATACATGGATCGCTTTGAAAAGCGATCCATCTACCGCAGATATTAAAGTTATTGGCCCATCTTTAGGACAAAGTTATGATTACAGCAATAAGTCACCTTTGGGAGACTTAAGTACCGTTGTCGATTGGGGTAATATACATTCTTATCCCCTCGGTGGTAATTCCTTTAATGCTCCCTACAGCTACGCCACGATTGCTAAATACTATTGGCAAGGTAATTTTCCATCGGTGAATATTGACGAAAATCCTTATATCTTTGATGTATACGGACCGTCATTTGGTTCAAAGCCCAGTGTATCTACTGAAACAGGCTATCATACTACCAAACTTCCTAAGGGAATTTCCGAGAAGGTGCATAGTAGATATATGCCAAGGTTGTTCTTAGAATACTTCCGCAAAGGTATTCCCCGCACTTGCTCTTACGAATTTGTCAATCAGTGGAATAATCCTCACGATCCAGAAGCTAACTTTGGGTTACTTCGTAATAATTTAAGTCAAAAACCTGCTTACAAAGCCTTACGAAATTTAATTAACGTCCTCAAAGAACCTGGCGCTAATTTTGAACCTGGCACATTAGATTACTCATTCACTATTACTCCACCCACGGATTACAGTCAAATACAGTTCGTACATAGTTTATTACTACAAAAGAGTAACAGGGAATTCTATCTAGCGATCTGGCACGAAATCTCTAATGGTGACACTAGCACTACTCCCACAAGAGAAATAAATCAGCCAGATATGCCCACTACGATTACACTAAACACACCCGTGAGTAGCGCCCGAACCTATATTATTAATGACACAGGAAACATAAGTTCAACGAAAACGACCATTAATAACAATACAATCAGTCTCAACGTAGGAGAAAAGATACAAATTATTAGGCTTAAGCCCAGATAGTAAGGACAAATTTTAGCGAAAAAATCATAGAATTTTTGCCAAAGTCCAAATTATTTCTCATTCAGAAATTCTAGATAGCTCTTACTAAGTTCTTTTACAGCTAAGTCGTAAAACTGCTTCCCCTGTTCGGGTGTAGCTAAAGCTGGATTAGATCCCATTCGTCCGTCAGGGTAGCGCTTTTGAAAATCGGCTGCACCGTAGATTTTGTGTCCGCTTGTAACTTCTGACGACAAGGGAGCATTTTTGATTGCTTCTGGATAGATGTACTGAGTTAGGGCAACTTCACTCGGCGTTGCGTGGGAACCTTCTTGGTTGCCATATAGCTCTTTTGCCAAGCTGTAAACAGAGTTGCACATGAACCAGTTACCTACTTGACATTGGACGAGTTGAGCATTAGGAATATTTAGGTCTGCTAAGTGAGCATAGGTTTCTGAAAAAGCTGCTTTGAGAGTGGCTATGTTACCACCATGACCGTTGATAAAGAAAAATTTACAAAACCCAGCCCTAGCTAAACAGGTAATGTAGTCTCGAACGACTTGAATCATCGTGCTGGGTTTTAGACTAATTGTGCCGGGAAATGCTGTATGGTGGAGTGCCATACCGACATTAATAGTCGGGGCAACTAGGGCGTGAGTCGCTTCTCCCACACCACGAGCGACGGATTCAGCACAAATTGCATCAGTACCGATTAATCCTGTTGGCCCGTGTTGCTCTGTGGAACCAATAGGCAAAATAATCCCTTTTGATTGCTCTAGATAGGCTTCGACTTCACACCAAGTAGTTAAATGCAATTGCATAGTTAATTTTGATTGTAAAAGGTTTGTTAATGTACTTATCAAATCATTACAGCTTCTGGAATCGCACCTTGCATTTTACTAAGAGCATCAATTAAGTTGTCTAGCTGCTGGTTGGGTTTGAGCAAGTTTAGGCTGCGAACGATTATCTTACCTGGCGCGTAGACATACCGAGAGCGCAAATGTTCGGGTAAATTTTCTACCATCAAGTTCCACGCAGGTTCTGCCATTGCCGTTTCTAAAGCGATATGCTGTTTAGCTTCTGGTTTAATGCGACTAAAGCCGAGAGACTTGGCTAGCTGCTTAAGTTCCATCACTCGCAATAGCTGTTTAGCAGCAGGCGGTACAGCACCAAAGCGATCGCTCCATTCGGCGGCAATGGCATCTAATTCTGCTTGAGAACTAGCTGTAGCAACCGCCCTGTACGCACTCATTTTTTGATCTAAGTCGGCGATATAATCTGCGGGAATAAAGGCGGTCAAGTTGAGGTCAATTTGGGTATCTTCTACTTGGGGAATTTCTGCCCCTTGAATCTCTCTAATCGATTCTTGCAATATCTCCATATACAAATCGAAGCCAATCACTTCCATTTGTCCCGATTGTTCCGCCCCTAGCAAGTTGCCAACGCCTCTAATTTCCATATCCCGCATAGATAACTGATAACCAGAACCCAGCGTCGCAAATTCTTGAATTGCTCTTAACCTTTGCCTTGCGGCATCCGATAATATTTGCCCTTTGGGGTAAAACAGCCACGCATGAGCTTGAATGCCTGCTCTACCAACTCTACCGCGCAATTGGTATAGCTGAGATAAACCAAACTTGTGAGCATCTTCAATCAAAATTGTGTTGACTCTGGGGATATCTAAACCAGACTCAATAATTGTGGTACAGACAAGAATATCCGCTTCACCATTATTAAACGTGAGCATAGTTGATTCTAGTTCTGATTCATCCATTTGCCCATGCGCGATCGCCAGCCTCACCCCCGGAAGCGTATCGCGCAACGCCGCCGAAGTTTCTTCAATGCCATCTACTCGCGGTACTACATAAAACACTTGTCCCCCGCGATCGATTTCTTGGCGAATTGCACTGCGGATAGTTTCGGAATCGTAAGGAGATAAATGAGTTTTAATTGGTCGCCGAGATGGTGGCGGGGTTGTAATCAAGCTCATTTCCCGAATTCCTGATAAAGACATATACAAGGTGCGCGGAATTGGCGTAGCACTCAAAGTTAGTACATCTACTTTAGTTCTTAGAGCTTTAATTTTTTCTTTTTGGTTGACACCAAAGCGTTGTTCTTCATCGATGACAAGTAAACCTAAATCGCGAATAGTTACACCTTTACCTAATAATTGGTGCGTACCAACAACTACATCTAGTTCCCCCGTTGCCAACCGAGCTTGAATATTGCGGCGTTCTTCGGCGCTGCGGAAGCGGTTGAGTAAGCCAACTTGAATCGGGTAAGGTGCAAAACGTTCTTTGAGGGTATGGTAATGCTGCTGGGTTAAAATAGTCGTTGGAGCAAGCAAGGCAACTTGTTTACCCGCCGTAACGGCTTTAAATATGGCGCGAATAGCTACTTCTGTTTTCCCAAAACCGACATCACCGCAAACCAACCTATCCATCGGGCGAGTACTTTCCATATCCCGCTTTACATCCGTCGTAGCTTTCAATTGATCGGGCGTGGGAGTGTAAGGGAAAGAGTCTTCCATTTCTTCTTGCCAAGGCATATCTGGAGGGTAAGCAAAGCCCGTTTGCTGGGATCTAGCTGCATAGAGTTTCAGTAAGTCTACCGCCAACTTTTTAATTGCTTTACGGACTTTACTTTTAGAAGTTGCCCAAGACTTGCTCGACATTCTATTTAGTACGGGTGGCGCGTCACCAGTAGCGCGAAACCGACTTAAAGAACCTACTTGATCGGCGGCTACTCGCAATAAACCATCGGCATACTGAATAACTAAATATTCGCGGGTTTCTCTATTTATAGTCAGGCTTTCGAGCTTGAGAAATTTACCTAAGCCGTGACTTCGATGAACGACATAATCTCCTTGAGCGAGTTTATTGGGATCTACTTGTTTGGAGGCGGCGCGGCGGCGTTTGCGGACATAGCCAGGAGATGCTAAAGAATGCTGCCCGTAAAATTCGCGATCGGTTACAACTACTAAGCGAAATGTCGGTAAGATAAAGCCTTCTAATTCGGCAAGTCCTGAATATTTAAGCGCTACTGGGGTATGTTGAATTTGCAGCCTGTCGATCGCCAGGTAGTCGCGGGGATTGGGGACAAATTGCGCCGGACAATCATGTTCTTGAAGTAAAGAAACCGAGCGACTAGGTTGGGCAGAAATTAGCCAAGTAGAGAAACGGCGATCGCGTTCGTTGCGTAAAGTTTCAGCAAGTTTGGCGTATTGATGCGGTGTAGAGGGTACAGGGCGACTAGCTAGGTTTAACCCTGTTTCTTCGGCAAGTTCAGCTAGATAAAGTTTGCTAAACTCGGCGGCGGTGTCTAGAGACTCCGCAAAAGAGCGGTGAATTTTGGGGAGACAAGTATTGTTTCCTTGCTGCCATTGCTCTTGGACGTTTTCAATCTTGCGATCGCTATGAGCAATACATTGATCGTTTTCGTCGATAACAATTAAGGTATTTTTGGGCAAGTAGTCCACTAAAGAGGCGGGATGCTCGAAAGCTATTCCTAAAAAGCGTCTGCTACCTTCAGGAGGTTGTCCGTTATCAAACTGTTCTTGTTCAGGTTCGGATAGGTATGATTTAACGGTATTTGCGCCTTCGGTCGTCAAAGCGGCGGTAATGATGCCACCAAAATTAGTCGGAGTTAGAATAATCTGCTCTATTTTATCTAAAGCCGCGCCATTACTCGTATTGCGTGGGGTGCTGCGTTGAGTAGCGGGATCGAACTCGCGAATATTTTGCAGTTCATCGCCAAACCAATCCAAGCGCACGGGTAATTCTGAAGCAACCGGAAACACATCGACAATATCACCGCGCCGACTCCATTGCCCTTCTATTTCTACAAGCGGAACTCGCTCGTAGCCTAAATTAGCTAATTGCGTACTAAAAGTTTTTAAGTCTAATTCCATCCCACGTTTAAGGGTAAGACAGAAGGGCAAAAACTTTTCTTGTGGTGGTAAGTGCGGTTGCAAAGAGGCGTGAGTAGCAACGATCGCCATTTTTTTGGGCTTATCGGGGTTTTCCTGAGCGATTAAGTCGGCTAAAACTTGCATTTGCCCCCAAATCATCTCAGTTTCGGGGTCAAAAGGTTCGTAGGGCGAGGCTTCGGACGTAGGATAAAGATGCACGGTTTGCCAGCCCATAGCTTCTAGTTGTGCTGCCCAGCGTCCAGCTTCTTCTAAGGTGGCGCAAACGACAAATAAATTCTGCTGTTGGGTTTGGGCTAAAGCAGACGCAATTAATCCTTTAGGTAAACGGGGAGCGCCGCTCAAATAACATACTTGTTGCCGATCTAGTTTAGATAATAATTCTGTGGAAAGAGGCGATCGCCCCAAAGCCCGAACAATTGCAGAAAAAGGCATAGATTCTATAAATAAATATTACTGACTGCGCTTTTGCGCCCTTTAGAAAGTCGCTATCTACTATTGTAAAAGTCTATTTAGGCGCGATCACGCCTGAATAGACTATTTGTCTATTAGCAGACGAATTACTAGCAAGTTTTAGAGTAGTATGAATGGTTTAATCAAATATAAATGCGATCGCTTTATCCAACCCCACAATAATTCCTTAGATTGCAAACACTTTAACTTCAGCTCTTCTCCCTTGTCCCTTTTTACCTTGCCCTTCTGTGGATAAAATCGACCCCCATCTTCAACCTCTCACACGCACCCAGCTACTTATAGCGATGGGTGTGACAGCCGTTTTATTGGGGTTATTTGCCAAGCTTTGGTTGCAGTTGGGTGATGTTGCCTTATTGCCTTTGCGGTGGGATGCGATCGCAATACCAGTTGCATTTACGATCGCTGCGATCGTTACGACTATTAGCTCCTTAATGTACCAATTTTGGACAGCTTACCGTAGTAGTGCCGACTTTTACTTAGAATTTGTCCTTAAGCCTTTGGTATTGCCAGACTTAATTTGGATAGGATTATTACCAGGGTTGAGCGAGGAACTATTATTTAGGGGTGTAATGTTGCCAGCTTTTGGATTGGATACAACGGGAATTGTTGTATCTAGCGTTTGTTTTGGAATTTTGCACCTTAGTAGTTGCAAGCAGTGGCAATACGTTGTGTGGGCTACTATTGTCGGGTTTATCCTGGGCTACAGTGCAGTGTTAACACATAATTTACTCATCCCAATTGTCGCTCACGTCCTTATAAATCTAATCTCTAGTTCTATTTGGAAGCTAAAGCACCCTGCATCACAAACAGAGTAAGGGAAAATAGCCCTAAGTTAATGAAAAGCTTTAGTAACGCGAATTTATAGCTAAAGTGGACTTGACCCTGATTGGAGATAACAATGACAGTTTGGTTTCTCCAAAAGAGATTCAGCTAAAGCATTCAAAGCCACTGCTGCTAATAGTCCTCCGCCCATAGTGCCTTCAATTGTAATGTAAGGAATACCGGAGCGCATTAACCTCCGCTTCGCCGCAGGTGCGTGACTAAAGCCAATCGGCATCGCCACAATCAAGGCAGGGTGGAGAAGACCTTGTTCAATTAAGGCACAGGCAGATATTAAGACCGAAGGCGCGTAGCCAATGACTAAAATACTGCCAACAGGAAGCTGCTGCAATTGCTCTTGCCATTGCTCGTTGTTCCAGAAAGCTTGCTCCGCCTCGGCGACACTGGTAATATGCGAGTCAGCAATTAGGGTTTCCACAGAACATTTTAGATGGGCTAGACGAGTGTGATCAAAAGCCGCAACCACAGGCATAACATCGCCGACAATCTGACACCCCGTTTTGAGAGCATTACGAGCCGCCGCGATCGCATCTTTACTTTGGCGGACAAACT
>JAABUN010001698.1_pt1 | contig 45729 bp, 40 predicted proteins | sample 5559311 | NCBI WGS metagenome assembly JAABUN01 (sample SAMN10711877, study PRJNA513370) | rock metagenome | isolation source: Antarctica rocks | place: Antarctica: Victoria Land, Siegfried Peak sud
CCGCGCTCGTCGAGGACCACAGCCACTCGCCGATACCGTTCAGCGATCCGCTCCCGTTCATTCATACCGCGCAGTATACGGCATGCGACCACACATGACTAGGTTGTTCCCTGACGGGCCCTTAGTCGCATGGCCGAAGCGTTGTACTGGATCGGGCGCTACGTCGAGCGCGCCGAGGACACCGCGCGGATCACTGACGTGAACTACCATCACACGCTGGAGATGGGGGCGTCCGCCGAGGCGCAGGCGCGGCGCGGCAAGCACTGGGAGGCGCTGGTCACGATCGTGGGCGACGGCGAGCAATTCTTCACCTGGCACGACGAGGCGAACGAGGAGACCGTCCCCTACTACCTGACCTTCTCGCCGCACAACCCGCACGCCATCGTCACCTGCATCGCCAGGGCGCGCGAGAATGCGCGGACGATGCGCCACCAGATCGCCAGCGAGATGTGGGAGGCGATCAATCGCTTCTACCTCGAACTCCAGCGTCTGCACGAGGTGGGCGGTGCGCCGAGCGGGGTGGAGAACGCGCACAACTTCTATCGCGGCATCATCGAGTTCAGCCACCTTTTCCAGGGGATCACCGACAGCACCATGCCGCGCGAGGAGGGCTGGTACTTCCTCCAGGCCGGCAAATTTCTGGAACGGGCCGAGAAGACCGCGCGCGCACTCGACGTGAAATACCATCTGCTGCTCGCTGACACCTCGCCGAGCGAGGCCGACACGCTGGCCTCGGCGGCGCATACCGCCCCCGGCGACTGGCACCAGTGGCTCGCCGTGCTGCGGTCGCTCTCGGCCTACGAAGCCTACAACAAGCTCTACCGGAGCGGCGTGCGACCGCGCACGGTGATCGAGATGCTGACCCTCTCGCCGGTCTTCCCGCGTTCGATCCGTTTCTCGATCGGCGAGGTCGAGGCGGCGCTGTCGCACATCGCGGCGCACCTGGCCGGGCTCCCGGACGAAGACGCCTACGGCGCGCCCGACGCCATCATCGGGCGCACCAGCGAGGCCGAGCGCGCTGTCGGTCGCCTGCGAGGCACGCTGGCCTATCAGCGCGTGGACGAGGTCTTCGCGATCGGCCTGCGCGACTATTTGCGCGGCCTCCAACGCCAGTGCAACGAGATCGGCGCGCATATCGAGGCGCAATACTTCGCCGGTCGCGTGCTGCGCGCGGAGGAGGTCGTGCTGTGAGCGGGCGCAAGCGGCGATGTGGCGACCTTAACGCGCCGCTCCGCAGTAGCCCGTAGCCTTGCCCCTTCCCCCTCTCCTCGGATGGGGAGAGGGGTGCCGCCCGCAGGCGGCGGGGTGAGGATGCCCCGCTGCCGCTGCCACTGCTGGGGATGAGGCCCCTAACCTGACGAGTACCTGCAAAACGCAGCCCTTAACGCAGGCGGGAGGGAGACCATGAGGTATCGCATCGTCCATCGCACCGCCTACCGCTACGCCAGCCCGGTCTACGAGAGCTTCAATGAGGTCCGCTTGCAGCCGTGTTCCGGCGAGACGCAGACCTGCCTGAGCTTCGACCTGGCGATCGATCCGCCCGCGACGATCATCACCTTCAAGGACTACTACGGCAACGCCGTCCACGACTTCGGGGTCCCCTACCTGCACGATCACCTGGCGATCGAGGCGACGGGCGATGTGGTCACCTTTGCGGAGGCGGATCAGCCCCTCGTCGGGCCGCGCGCCGACGAGCCCGATCGCTCGCCCGCCCTCGCCGGGTTGGCGGAGGACCCGCTGATCGCCGACGAGTGGTCGGAGTTCCTGAGCGCGAGCGCCTATGTCGCGCTGGAAGAAGCGTCGGGCGCACTGGCGCGGGCCATCCTGGCGCCCGACGCCGACCTGTCCGCCTACGGTTTCCTGACCCGCGCGGGCACCTATATCCGCGATCACTTCACCTATCAGGTCGGGGCGACCAACGTCAGCACCACCGTCGCGGAGGTGATCGCGGGCGGCAGCGGCGTGTGCCAGGACTACGCCCACCTGCTGATCGCCCTCTGTCGCCATGTCGGGCTGCCCGCGCGCTATGTCAGCGGCTATCTCGGCAACGTGACCCAGAGCAGCGCGTCGCACGCCTGGACCGAAGCCTATGTGCCCCCCTACGGCTGGCTCGGGCTGGACCCGACGCTCGGCACGCCCTGTACCGGGCGGCACGTCAAGGTCGCGATCGGGCGGGACTACACCGATGTCCCCCCCGTGCGCGGCACCTATCGCGGCGGCGGCGAGGCCTCCCTCGACGTGGAGGTGCGCGGCGAGACGCTGGAAGACTCCCAGGGGATCTCCCTGACGCCCCCGGCGGGCGACGAGTGGGGCCGTCGTCGCCTGATCCAGTACCAGACGCTCGGCACCATGGCGCAGATGCAGCGCCTCGGGGCGATGACCCAGTCGCTCGGCGGCATGACGCAAACGCTCGGCACCGACACGGTGAGCGAGATCCTCGGGATGCGCCACCAGCACGGCGAGACGGAGATCCCGCGCCAGCAGCCCCAGCAGCAGCAGCAGGCGGGCGCGGCCAGCGCGCCGACGCGCAATCGCGATGAAGACCGACGTTGAGCGAGGAAGGGCCATGACGATACGGTTGCGGACCGGCTGCGAGTTCGAATATCAGGCAGAGTGGGCGACCCCGGGGGTCTTCATGGTCGCCCCGCATCCCGACGCCCGACACGCGGTGGTGCGCGAGACCTGGCAATCGCACCCGCCGCTGATCGGCCACGAGTACGCCGATCTCTACGCGAATCGTTGCCGTCGGCTCATCCTGCCGGTCGGGACATCATCGCTGCGCTACGACGCGACGGTCGAGGTGTCCGGCGAGCCGGATGTGGTCATGCCGGATGCGCGCCAACTCCCGATCGAGGAATTGCCCGACGACGCCCTGATCTACACCCTGGCGAGCCGCTACTGCCTCTCCGACGCGCTCAGCGGGACCGCGTGGCGGCTCTTCGGCCAGACCCAGCCCGGTTGGGCGCGCGTGCAGGCGATCTGCGACTGGCTGAACGCCAACATCGCCTACGGCCTGCAAAGCACCCCGCTGACGACAGCGGTCGACGTCTTCGTGGCGGGCGGCGGCATGTGCCGGGATTTTGCCCACCTCGCCGTCACCTTCTGCCGCGCGCTGAACATCCCGGCCCGCTATGTCTTCGGGTACATGCCGGACATCAGCCTGGAACCCCCCTACCCGACGATGGACTTCCACGCCTGGTTCGAGGTCTATCTGGAGGCGGAGGGGGCGGGCCGCTGGTTCACCTTCGACGCGCGCTTCAACCGCCCGCTGATCGGGCGCGTGCCGGTCGGGCGCGGGCGCGATGCCGTGGACGTGCCGATGGTGACGACCTACGGCGCGGCGCAATTCAGGCGGATGGTCGTCTGGTGCGACGAGCAGACCGACTAGCGGGCCCGGTGGGCGGGCGCATCGGGGGCGAGAGGGGGGCGGTTGGAACGTGACAAGGAGCCAAGAGACGACCTGGAAACGCTGATCGGCACCCTCGGGGCGGTCGATCATCGCGGCGTGGATTGGGCGACCGTGCGCTGGACCGCCTACCTGATCCACCAACACCTGCGCTACGAGTATCCGGGGGAGGTCCACGATCTGCGCCAACGCCTGATCATCGTGCCCCCCGACCGCTATGGCGGGCAGCGCCTGGTCACGCATAAGCTGGAAGTGTCCGCGCCCGCCTATGATCTGGGCGAGACGCAGGACGCCTTCGGGAACCTGATCCTCACCATCGCCGTGCCGCACATCGCGCGGGCGATCGATTTCACCGCCTGGATCGTGGTGGAGCGCGAGGCCAGCGATCTGCCGGTCGCGATCGCCGAGGAGAGCTACGCCGATCCGCTCTGGCGGCGACCCTCGGCGCTGACCGCGCCCGACGCCGCCCTCCTGGCGGCGGCGGCGACGCTGCGCGCCGAGGGCGGGGACGATCTCGCGCTGGCACGCCGCATCAACGGCTGGGTCTATCGCGAGATGCGCTACGCGCACAGCAAGACCGGCGTGAGAACCACCGCCGCCGAGGCGTTCGCGCTGCGGCAGGGTGTCTGTCAGGACGCGGCCCACATCATGCTGGCCCTCTGCCGCGCCTGCGATCTCCCAGCGCGCTACGTCTCCGGCCACCTCCTCGGCGAGGGGGGCACCCACGCCTGGGTCGAGGTTCTGCTGCCCGACCCGCACGGCGCGGGCCACGTCGCCTGGCCCTACGATCCGACGCACGGGACCGAGCCGGGGCTGAACTACATCACGATCGCGGTGGGCCGGGACTACGCCGATGTCGCCCCCACCTCCGGCACCTTCCGCGCGCCATATGGCGGGCAGCTCTCGGCCAGGAAGCGGGCGGGCGTGACCGCGCTGGAATATTTCGGCACCCCCACAACGCCCGACCAACGATCGCCCGCCCCGTGAGTTGCGGCGCGCACCCGCCAGGATGTGCCGCACTTGCCGCCCGCAAGCGCGCGGTTACCTGCCGCCCTCGCGCCGACCGAGCGGTGCCCGACCGATCGGCGTGGCCGTGAGCGGCACCGGGGCCGGGGTCGGCGCGAGGGTCGGGGTGGCGGTGGGCGGCGCGGGGGATGGGGTGGGGGTCGGGGTCGGGCTGGCCGGGATACGCTCGATCTGTACGGTGTAGGGCGGCGGCGGGGGATCGGCGCGCAGTTCGGTCGGCGCGATAACGGTCGGCGTGACGGTGTGCGTGCCGACGCCGAGTCCGCGCAAATCGACTTGCACCTGCACCGCGCCCGCGCTCAACTGGCGGATGCTGTCGCGCGGCCCGCTCAACGTGACGGTCGCCTCGGTCGGGGTGTTCGCGGTGAGCCGCAGTCCGGTACCGAGACCGCTGTAATTGATCCGCACCCCGCCGATCTGCTGGCGCTGCTGCTCGGCGTCGATCTGCACCTCGACATTGATCGCGTTGCGCTCGACGACGCGCGTCCCGTTCGGCAGGGTGAGCGCTATATCGAAGACCGAGAAGGACTCGCGGCGACCCGCCACGTCGATCGGCCCGGTTGAAACGACGATCAACTGGGCGAGGGCGTCGCTCGGCCCGTCGACCACGATCGCGGGCGGGCTGACCCGCGTGGTCGTCACCCGATAGCCGTCCGCAGGCAAGCCCTGAATGTTCGGCACGATGCTGACCGTGCGCCCGACCCGGTCGATCGCCACGGTCGCGTTCAGGCTGTTCGGCTCGATCGTCACGCCATTCACACGCGCCCCGGCGTTGTCGCGGGCTTCCGGCGTGAACGGGGCCTCGAACGCCTCCCGTTGCGTGCCGAGCGTGACCGGCAGGACGACGCGCGCCACCTGATTGACCAGGCTGGACGGCCCCTTCACCGCCACTTGCTTCGGGTTGAGGTCGACATTGCCGATGCTGTAGGGTGGGATCGCCGAGCCTTTCTCGACCTCGGGCGTGAAGGACTTGCTGACCAGGCGATCGGTGGTGATCGCCACCGTCTGCGGGCTGATCCGCACCACCTGCGCGCTGGACCGCTGCGCCACCGTGGCGTTCACCCCGACGCTATCGCTGCCCGACCCGCCGATAGCGCGCAGATCGACCGTCACCTGGAGGTCGAGCGGGGTCAGGCGGTTGAGCTCCGAGCGTGGCCCGCGCAGCGTCACGACCACGCCGGGGATCCGCTCTTCGCCCAGGAGGACCAGATCGCCGGGTTTGCCGATGATGGTCGGCGCGACCGTCGGGAAGGCTTGCTCGATCACCGGGTCGTCCTGGTTGGTCACCCAGCCCCAGAGGAGGAAGGCGAGGGCGAGCGAGAAGAACGCGCGCGACAGGATGCCCACCCCGAGCCGCCTCCGCAGGTTTTCCAGCAGCTTCCGCACCATCGCTCAGCCTCGGTTGCGCGGCAGCAGCCCGCGCCGTCGACCGTTCTCCTCCGGCAGCGGCGGCTCCAGCAGCGTGAGGAGCGAGGATCGTAGTTGCTCGCCGGTCAGTTCGCGGTCGATCTGCCCGTCGTGCGAGAGCGAGATGCCGCCGGTCTGCTCGGAGACGATCACCGCGACAGCGTCCGATTCCTCGCTGATGCCGAGCGCGGCGCGATGGCGGGTGCCGAACGAGCCGGGCAGGGGGGCCTCCGAGAGGGGCATGATACAGCGCGCCGCGACCAGGCGGTCGCCCCGCACGATCACCGCGCCGTCGTGCAGCGGCGAATTCTTGAAGAAGATGTTGATCAGGAGTTGCCGCGTGAGCGTGGCGTCAAGGAGGACGCCCTTGTCCGCGAACTCTTGCAGGCCGGTCTCGCGCTCGACGACCATCAGCGCGCCGATGCGCTGGCGACCGAGCGAGACCGAGGCGCTGACCATCTCCTCGATCGCGGCGGCACCGGGATGGGGATGCTCGTTATTGATGAACGGCAGATTGATCCACGCGCCGGTGTGCCCGAGCTGTTCCAGCGCGCGTCGCAGTTCCGGCTGGAAGATGATCGGGATCGCCAGCAATAACGCGGGCAGGGCGCTACGCAGCACGTAACGCAGCGCGTTCAGCGGCAGCACCGTGCTGATCAGGACGAGCAGCACGGTGAAGATGATCGCGCCACGAATCAGCGAGACGGCCCGCGTCCCCTGCGCGATCGTCAGCAGCCAGAAGAAGATCGCCGCGACAACCAGGATGTCGAGGGCGGCGGCTAGGTCGAGCCGGGCCACCAGCCAGTAGAGATCAGGCATGCAACTCCCTTGCTGCGTTGCGGGGGAGGCGGACCCTTTCTCTTATTCTACCACCCTGGCCGCGCACGGGAGACGCGGGGGTGCGGTTCAAAATCTTGCGCGGCGGGGGCGTAGGGGGGCGCGGATTCCTCGCGGCGGCTCAGCATGACAATCCCGTACGCATGTGGCCCCCCACTTAAGTAACTGTCATTTTGAGCCGCCGCGAGGAATCCGCGCCCCCCTACGCCCCCACCGCTCTCACACGAAACTTTGAACCGCACCCGACGCGGGGCCTCAACCGCCTGCCGCCCCGTGTCCCCGCCCGCCATGCGCGACGCTACAGCCCCGCCCGGTTCTCTCGCACCAGCATCGCCATCGCGGCCTGCTTGGCTTTCGCCACCGGATCATCCGGCGTGAGGCGGATGAGCCGACGGTAGACCCGTTCGGCCTGGGCGTACTCCCCGACGGAGGCCAAGGCCTCGCCGAGTTGCCCGTATGATCCGGCGTCGCGCGGGTCCAGCACGATCACCTGGTGGAGGGCCGCGATCGTCTCCTGCACGCGGCGAGCCTCCCAGAAGTGCCGCGCGATGGCGCGCTGCTGGTCGGCGGCGTCTTTCTGGCGACCACCCTGGAGCAGACAGTTGATGTAGCCCTGGCGCAGGGTGACGTTGTCGGGTGCCAGCGCGAGAACGCGGTCGTAGAGATCGAAGGCGCGTGCGTGCTGGCCGATCATCCAGGCCGTGTCGGCGGCCTGACGCAGCGCCTCCGCCGCCTCGTTCGGGCGGCCCGCCCGCTGATGGATGTCCGCGATGTGGTCCAGTTCGAGCAGCGCTTCGTCCGGGCAGCCGCGCTTGAAGTAGCGCTCGACCAGGTGCGCCTTGACCGTTAAGTTCTCCCCGGCCATGGCCGACATCTGATGCAGCGTCTCGACCATGGCGTCGAGCTTCCCGACATTCAGTTGGCGTGTCGAGAGGTCGTCCAGTTCGTCGAGCGCCTGCCCGAGTCGCCCCAACTCGTTGTAGAGGGCGGCGAGACGGCGGCGGATCGTGGCGTCGTCCGGCAGATCGGCCTTCGCCGCTTCGAGCACGATCGCCGCGTTGTCGAGCTTCCCGGCCCGGATCAGGCTCTCGGCGAGGCCGACATGCATCGCCCCGACCGAGATCGGCTCCCCGAAGAGGCGTGTGCTGTCCACGAATGTGCGGACCCGCTCGTCGCGCAGGAGATCGGCGGCGTACTGCAACCATTGCCGCTCGCTCTGCCCGTCGCCCAGGATGCCGTAGACCTGGCGCAGACCGTAGGCCATCGCGAAGCGCACGGGGGGCTTCAGGCTCTGGCCAGTGCCGCCCGTCTGACGCAGGGCTTCGAGCGCGCCGACCGCCACCTTGGGCTCGTCGCAGGCCAGGGCGACGAGCCCCGCCGCGACCTGGAGATTGCCGCGACGACTGGCTTCCAGGCGCTCGAGCGTCGATTCGTAGAGGTGCAGGCACGCCCGGCGCGTGGCCGTGTCGCGCGTGCGCAGGGCCGCCGTCAGCGTCTCCAGCGAGGGCCAGTGGATGGTCCCCTCGATCAGCGTCAGCGCGATATTGGCCCCGGCGACCGTCACCATGTCCTGGCGATCGTGTCGCAGGAGGGCCTGGAACTGGGCCAGGGCGCGGTTCGCGTTCCCCGAGTAGAGGTGCAGGCGGGCGGTCAGCCGGAGCGCGATCGGGTGTTCCGGATCGTGGCGCAGCAGCTTCTCGGCGTACTCCAACGCCAGTTCGTGCTTCCCCTGGCGCTCGGCCTCCTCCACCAGCGCGCGCACATCCTCGCTGAGATCCGGGCCGGTGCCCGCCTGCTGCAGGAAGTAGTGCTCGGCCATCGCGATCCGCACCGCCAGGTTGGCCGGTTCGAGCGCGCCCAGCAGTCGCTGGATCTGGAGCATATCGCTGTCCTGGCCGCGCTGCTGGTAGAGCTGGGCCAGGTGTTCGCACTTCGCCCCGGCCTCGACCCGGCGACCCTGGCGCGCGTAGGTCTCCGCCAGGCGCAGATGGATCGGCAGATAGTCGGGGGCCAGGATCATCACCTGCAAGCAGTCTTCGATGACCGCGCCGAGATGGCCGAGCGCGAAATCCTCCGCCGAACGGGAGAGCAACGTCCGCACCTCGGCGGGCTGGCCGCTCTCGCCAGGCAGCGGGACGGTCGGCTTGATATAGATCGGTTCGCGGGCATGGGTCGGCGTGTAGGTCGCGAGCAGCGCCGTGGCGAACTCGTTCGAACCTTGCCAGTCGCCCCGCTTCCCGCCGCCCGACTGCCCGAGCGGGGCGTTGCCGGGGCCATGCTGGCGGGCCGCCTTCGCGTCGAGTGGGCCGGTGGCGCGGCGGTAGACCGTTCGCAGGCGTCCGGTGGTCGTCCCGGAGGGCTGCTCGGCGGGCGATTTGCCGCACGCGGGCTGGCCCTGCCGCGCCTCGTCGCGGGCAGTGCCGCCGCCGTTCGTCGCCGCGCCCCTGGCCCCGCTCGTGCCGCTCGGCACCGTGGGTGGGGCCGGGGCGGCGATCGGCTCGTCCTCGTCCTTGAACCCGACCGGCGCACCGGGGCGCGGTCCGTCCGTCGGCGGCGTGGCCAGGCCGTGCGCGGCCAGGAACCCGGCCAGCGTCTGGCTCAGCGACGCGGCACGCTCGCGATGGTCGAGCGAGGTGTGGGTATCGATCGCGACTTGCAGCACATGGCTGACCTCGCCGACCTGCTCGGTCGGTATCCGGTCGAGCGCGAGGCGGCTGACCGCGCGATCGAAGTGTTCCCCAGCGGCGACCAGATTCCCGAGCGCGAGCTGGCACTCGCCGCTGGCATAATGGGCCGACGCGCCATACTCCGGCGAGTCGAGACAGCGCTGCAGCAGGGTCAGCGCATCCTCGTAGAGGAGCTGCTGCTTGTAGAGGACCGCCAGGTTGTAGCAGACATCGACCGTGGCGAAGCCCGCCAACAACGCTTCCTCGTAGCAATTCACCGCGCCGTCGAGGTCACCGACGTCTTCCATGTTGGTCGCGCGCTCGATGATGCGACGCAGTTGGCTTTCCTTCTCACCGCTTGCGGGGGCGGGCGTCTCCAGCTTGGCGATCATATGTTGCTCCCGCTCGTGCCGTTCGGGGACACGCCCTGCTGGACCATGGTCCGCTGGTGCGCGCAATCTTCCCTCTGAGTATAGGGATGGATACGCGTCGTCACAAGACGGGCACATAGTACTTTCGCCCGGTATGGCGGCAGTATTTCGTCCTGTTTCGGGGCGGGCGCATGGCCGATGGGGTCGGCGGGGCAGGTCGAGTGGTGCGATTCAGGATCTTGCGCGGTGGGGCGGGCGGGCGCTGCCCCCACTCACCCGCGCTACCCCCGCCTCAGCCCCCCAGTCCCCGCAGGGGGACTTCGTGGCGGAGCCTTCAGCCGGGACGATGGCAGAGCCCTGCGGGGCCGCAGTCCAACGGCACCCCCGCCTCCGCCGCGCAAGATTCTGAACCGCACTTTGCGTCGAGCGGGGGCGGGATAGAGGAAAGGGTGCAGCGTTGATCAGCGCTTACGCACGTTGTGCCCGCCAGGACGACGAGGATCGCGATCCGGCATACCGAGCGGCTGCCCACCCGGCCCGAAGTCGCGCCCGCGCAACCGGTAGTCTGGGGCGTCGATCGGCACGTCCTGGCAGAGGCCGCGGTCGAGGAGGCGTGAAACGATCCGATCGTCGATCTGGGCGAAGTCGTGGTTGGTGGTGATGACGGTGCTGAGACGCGCGTTGTAGCGGTGGTTAAAGATCTGGAAGAGCTTCTCTTTCGCCCACGGCGTCGCGTTCTCGGTCCCGAGATCGTCCAGGATGAGCAGCGGCACGTCGCGGACATCCTGGAAGCGCTGGTCGTAGGTGACGCCGTTCGTCGCGGCGGGGTTGAAGGCCGCGCGCAGGTGGTCGAGCAGATCGGGGACGATCGTGAAGAGCGCGCGCCCGCCCTGATGGGTCATATAATGGTTGGCGATCGCGGCGGCCATGTGCGTCTTGCCGGTGCCACAACGGCCCATGAAGAAGAGCCAGGGCTTCCCGAAACCGTGCGGATCGGTGGCAAATTGCATGGCGATGGCACGCGCGTCGGCGACGTCGTGGTTAATGCCGGGATCAAAGTTCTCGAAGGTCTTGTGTTCGAACTGCCCGAGGTTGCTGATCTTCAGCAACTCCTCATGTTTGCGTGATTCCTGCTCGCGCAGGCGGCATTCGCAGGGGATCAATTGGCCGAAGCGCGGATCGACAATCGGCACATCAAGGCGCAGGAAGCCCGCGTCGCCGCAGACCACGCAGGCTGGGGGGTTAGGGGGTGGAATTGGAGCGCCACCGCCGGTATTTTTCGGGATCAAAGGACCCAGCGCCTTGAGCACGTCCCCGATGCTCCTCATCTGCATCCCTCCGGCCATCAGTGGCCCACTTCTCCAGGATCGCCCGGATATATCGCCAGTTGCGCTTGTTGTAGCTGACCGCCTCGCCGAACGCCTCCTCGATCCATTCGAGCGGGTAGCGCTCGGTCGCCTCGATCAGCTGGTCGGCGATGATCGGCGTCAGCAGCCCGACGTTCTGCTCATAAAGCCGGAAAACATTCGGCCGCTCCGGCTCGATCAGCGGCGGCGCGTCGGGCGACCCGAGGGCCGACGGCGGCAGCGTCACCCCCCGCGCCATCTTCCCCAGCGCCTCCCGGTTGCGCGGCGTGTTCAGCAAATACCAGGGTTGCCCTCGTCCGTTCGCGCCCTCGGTCGCCGATGTTGCCATAAAGCGTAGCATAGTTCCCCGGCTGACGGCCAGTTCCAAGCCGCGCTCGATGCTCTCGTCCGGCTCCTTCGGCGAGCCGAGCCGTTTCAGGCTGGCGCGCAGGGCAGCATGGCGGTAGATCGTCTCCTCGGCGAGCGGCGCATCGTAGCCGCCCGCCTCGGCCAGGAGGTCGAAGATGCAGATGGTCACCCGCAACTCCACCACGTCCGCGATCTGCGGCAGCACCTCCGCCACGAACACGCGCGGGATTTGGAGCGAAGGCTCCTCCATCGTCAGGAAGCCACCGAAGCGCCGGGTCATCGGTGGGACCCGGCGGCGTGCGGTGCGCGGAGCGTGAGGGGCAGGCTGGCAACGTGCAGGATGCGCTCCTCTAAGGTGTCCCAGGGTCGCACGGTCAGGGTGTGCAGGCCGCGCAACGCGGCCTGCTGACGCAGCCACCCGCCGTACTGCCAGTTCTTGTGTGCGTGGGCCGTGTCGGCGAGGGTGCGACCGCGCGCCTGCATGTTCTCTTGGATCACGCTCGCCTCGGGTTCGTAGAGGAAGACGGCACGTAGCCAACCGCTGTCGGCGTTGCGCCGCACCGAAGGACGCTCGAAGAGGCTGGGCAGGATGGCGTCGCCTTCGAGGATGACCGGGTGCTGCTGATCGACGTGATTCTCGATCACCACTTCGATGGCCGGGGCGAGCAGTTCGCCATGCGCGAGCAGTCCGCCCGCCCCATCGAACGTCGCTACCGCGTCAGCATCAGGGAAAGGGACGCCGCTCCGCAGCAACGCCAGCCGGAAGTCGTCCACCTGAAGCCAGGGCAGGCCGAGACGCTGGCCCAGCCGCAACGCCACCGCCGACTTGCCGATGCCCGACGACCCGCCGAAGAGCAGCACGCGCCAGCCGAGCGCCGTGAGGTCGAATCCTGCACCCACAGTTACTGGCCCGGCTCGCGGTAGAGTTCGAGGTCGGCGAAGCGTGTCGTTTTCTCGAAGAAGCGGAGGGTGATGACGCCGGTGGGGCCGTTGCGATGCTTGGCGATGTGCAACTCGGCCAGCCCCTTCTTCTCCGTCTCGGGGTCGTACAGCTCCTCGCGATAGATGAACGTGACCATGTCCGCGTCCTGCTCGATCGAACCCGACTCGCGCAAGTCGGAGAGCATCGGGATATGGCTCGCCCGACTCTCGACGCTCCGGGAGAGCTGGGCCATCGCGAGGACCGGCACGTTCAACTCGCGGGCCAGCCCCTTCAGCCCGCGCGAGATCTCAGAGACCTCCTGCACGCGATTGTCGCTGCGGCGGCTCCCCTGCATCAATTGGAGGTAGTCGATCTGCACGAAGTCGAGGCCGCGCTCGGCCTGGAGGCGGCGGGCCTTCGAGCGTAGCTCCATGATGCCGATGCCGGGACTGTCGTCGATATAAATCTTCAACTCCGAGAGCTTGCCGAAGGCGCGCGAGATGCTCTCCCACTCCTCGTCGTTGATGTGGCCGAGCCGCAGGCGGTGCGAGTCGATGCCCGTTTCCATCGCGAGGAGTCGTTGCACCAGTTGCTCGGCGGGCATTTCCAGGTTGAAGATGGCGACCGTCTTGCCGACGAGGGCGGCGTGGTAGGCCAGGCCGAGCGCGAAGGAGGTCTTGCCGACACCGGGGCGGGCGGCCAGGATGATCAGGTCGCTCTTCTGGAAGCCGCCGGTGAGCTGGTCGAGATCCTGGAAGCCGGTGGGGATACCGACGACCTCGCCCCGGTGTTGCTGCAGGAAGTCCAGCTTGTCGAAGTACTGCTCCAACACCTCGGCGATCGAGACGAAGTCGCGCCCCGTGCGCCCCTGGGCCACCTCGTGGATAGCGCGCTGGGCGGCATCGAGCGCTTCATCGGTCTCGAAGCGCTCGTTGTAGCCGATGTTGACGATCTGCGTCCCGGCATTGATTATCTTGCGGAGGACCGCCGTGCGCTCGACCACAGTGCCATAATATTCGACGTGGACGGCGGTCGGGACGGCGCTGTAGAGCCGGGAGAGGGCGGGCAGCCCGCCGACATTCTCCAACTCGTCGCGCCGGTCGAGTTCGGCGGACACGGTGAGGAGATCGGCCGGTTCGCGCCGGTTGTAGAGATCGATAATCACGCGGTAGATCGCGGCATGGGAGCCGCGATAGAAATCCTCGGGCTTCAAGGTCGCCGCGACGCGAATGATCGCGTCGCGGTCAAGCAGCAGCGCCCCGAGGACCGATTCCTCCGCCTCCAGATTGTGGGGTGGCAGCCGATCGATCGCCTGCACGAACCGCTCCTCCGGGGCGCTGCTGCCGGGCCGCGCTCACGCGCGGTGGGCCGAGTGGCCCGCGCCCCTATGCGTCTTTCTCGGGCCGTTCGTCGCCATCCACACCGCTCGCCTCGTCGGCACTGATGTCAGCGCTGTTGTCTGTGGCGCTCAAACTCGTCGTGTCGGGATCTTCGGCCTCGTCGTCCGTAGCGCTCAGGTCTTCGGCGATGAAGTCCTCGGCGGTGAAGCCGCCCGCATCGACCGCGACCATGTCCTCGATCTCCTCGGCACCCTCGGCGAGGACGACCACGGTGATCGTCGGCTTCAACCGACCGACCAGGTTAACGGCGACCGTGGACTCGCCAATCTCGTGGATACCGCCCGGCAGATCGATCTTGCGGCGTTCGATCTCCTCGCCGAGCTGCGCCGTGAGCTGCTCGGCGATGTCGGCGGTGGTCACCGAGCCGAAGAGCCGACCGGTGTCACCGGCGCGGGCGGTGAAGGTGAGGCGCAGCCCCTGGATGCGCTCGGCGAGCGACTGCATCGCCACTTCCTGCTTGGCGATACGCCGTTGCCCGGCGGCGTTGCGCTCCTCCATCTGCTTGATCATGCCAGAAGTGGCCGCCGTGGCGAAGCCCTTGGGGATGAGATAGTTGCGTGCGAAACCCGGCTTGACTTCCTGGAGCGTCCCGGCGAGTCCGAGCTTCTCGATGTCCTGTGTCAGGATAACTTTCATGGCGGTGTCCTTCCCTCTCCTCTGCTCCTCGGTCGTTCCGAGGCTTCATGCGCTGCACACGCCCGAGTCGTCACGCCCGGGCGTGGCTGTCGCCGACGCTGCGCGGACTCCCCGAGCCGAGATGTAGCCCGGTAAGTATACGCGGCGCGGTGGGATCCGACATGGCGGTGTACGGACACCCGGCAACGTCGCCTTACTATAGCGGTCGATGGCCCTTTTGACAAGGCTTTGTCGCCACAAGGGCGCGGCTCAAAATTTTGCGCGGCGGAAGTGGACTGAATGAGCGGGGGCGGATGCTTCGCGGCGGCTCAGCATGACAGTTCGTCGGTGGTCGGTCATATGCTTCGGCACTGCCATGCTGAGCTGTTGTGAAGCATCCGCCCCCATCTCCGGCGAATGCGCGTGGCAATCCTCATCGACTATCCGCACCGCGCATCTGGGAGCGCTCAAGAGCGATATACTGATTGACACCGCGCGACCGCTCTGGTAGCGTTACGCTCAGCCAATTGAATCGCTCGTGGTAGAAAGGCGCGTCACCCCGACGCGCCGAGCAGGGGAAGTCCGGTGCGAACCCGGCGCTGTCCCGCAACTGTGATGCGCCAACGCTCCCGCTTCGGCGGCACTGGCTGCTAAGTCAGGGTACCTGCCTCCATTGGCCGCATCGAGTACCGTCGTGAGAACGGGCGCGGGCAGATAGGTGCTGCAGGGCAAACAATAGCCCGGTGGCTGGTATCGTCCCCCCGTCCCTTCCAGGACGGGGGGATTGGCGTTGTACGGCCCGCGCCCGTCCGTAGGTGGCCGCGAGTGGGCATGTGGGCGAGCGGTGTCCCCTGTAGGCGATACGGGGAGGGCAATACGGAGAGGCGACAAATAGCGATGATTGTGGCGGAAGGACAGGGCAGGCACATGGGGCGGAGCGGTGGGCAGGGCAAGGGGCAAAGAATGAGGACACGATCGAGCGCCTGGTTGATGGGCGTCGTGCTGCTGGTATTCCTGGCGGCGTGCGGCGGTAGCACTGCTACCCCGACGCCGCTCGCGGGGGCGGGCGTTCCGCCGACGGCGGCGACCGCGACAACCGGCCAGGCGGCGAGCGGGACGACCGCGACCCGTGCCGCCACCGCTGCCGCGACTCCTGCATCGGCAACGGCGGGCACCGCGACGCGCGCCGCCGCGCCGTCCGGCGGCACCCCCACTCGCGCCGCCACCCCGCGCGTCACGAGCTATCCGCTGGCGATCAAGGATGACGCCGGGCGCACCGTGACGCTCGCCAGGCGACCCCAGCGGATCGTCTCGCTCGCGCCGAGCGGCACCGAACTCCTCTTCGCGCTCGGGCTCGGCGACCGCGTCGTGGGCGTGGACAAGTTCTCGAACTATCCCGCTGCGGCGACGAGCAAGCCGCAGATCGGCAGCTATGCCGCGACCAATCTGGAGCAGGTATTGAGCACGGAGCCCGACCTGATCCTGGCCTCCGGGATCACGAAGCCGGACGTCATCGCCGCCTTCGAGGGCCGGGGGATCGCGACGGTTGTCCTCAATCCGCCGAATATCGATGGCGTGTTGGCGAATGTCACCCTGCTCGGGCAGATCGCCGACGTCGCCGCCGACGCCGCCCGCGTGCGCGGCGAGATGGAGGCGCGAGTCGCGGCGGTCAATGCGCGCTTGCGGGGTACCACCACCAAGCCGCGCGTCTTCTTCGAACTCGACGCGACCCAGTTCTTCACCGTCGGGCCGAAATCGTTCATCGACGATCTGATCGGGCGCGCGGGTGGCGCGAATATCGCCGCCGACGCCGCCACGCCCTACCCGAAGCTGAGTCAGGAGCAGATCATCGCCAAGGATCCCGAGGTGATCATCCTCAGCGATGAGGGCTACGGCGTGACGGTGGACGCGGTGAAAACCCGTCCGGGCTGGGTCGGCATCAGCGCCGTGAAGTCGGGGCGCATCGTGGGGATCGACCCGGACGTCGCCAATCGGCCCGGCCCGCGCGTCGTGGATGCCTTGGAGCAGTTGGTACTAATCATCCATCCGGAACTGTTTCGGTAGTGCCCGGCGACCCCTCCCCGCCGCTGCGGGCGGCGACCCTCCCCTGAAAGGGAGGGTGGGGGGTGGGGTGGGTGGCAGGTGGCGGGGTGGGGGGACGGCGGGACGAAGTGAGGGGGACGGACCTCTCCCCGCCGCTGCGGCGGCGACCCTCCCCGACGCGGGGAGGGTGGGGATGGGGCCGACCGGATCGCGAAGCGCACGGGGTGGGAGGCGGGGGCGATGCGGGCCGAGCATAAGCTGCGGACGGCACCTACGCCGGGGGAGATCGTAGCGGGTGGTCAGGTACCCGCTCGGGATGGGTTTTTGCCTGGCGTGCGGGCGCGGGCGCGCTGGACCCTGCTGGGGTTTCTGGCACTGGCGACGGTGGGGACGATCCTCGCGGCGACGGCCTGGGGTTCGGTGCGCATCCCGGTCGGCACGATCGCGCGGATGGTGGCGTTGCGGCTCGGGCTGCCGGGTGTGGGCGAGGCGACTTGGCCCGCATCCTGGGAGACGATCATCTTCACCATCCGCCTGCCGCGCGTAATCCTGGCCGGGATCGTCGGCGCGGCGCTGGCGGTGTCGGGCGCGACCTATCAGGCGCTCTTCCGCAATCCGCTGGCCGATCCCTACCTGATCGGCGTGGCCGCCGGTGCGGCGCTCGGGGCGACCCTCGCGTTGGTCGTGCGCCTGCCGACGGCGTTGTATCGCTACGGCGCGACGCAGTGGTGCGCCTTCGCGGGCGCGTTGCTCGCGGTGGCGCTCGTCTACGCCCTGGCGCGAGTGGGCGGGGCCACGCCGCTGGCGACGCTGCTCCTGTCCGGCGTGGCGGTCAGTGCGCTCGCCTCGGCCCTGACCTCCTTCCTGATGTACTGGCACGACGATAGGCTCCTGACGATCTATGGCTGGCTGGTCGGGGGCGTCACGACCGGCTCGTGGGGCCAGGTGGCCCAGACCACGCCCTACCTCGTCCTCGGCGCTGCTATCCTGCTCCCCGCCGCGCGGCTGCTCGACGCGCTGCAACTCGGCGAGGAGGGCGCGGCGACGCTCGGCATCGACGTGGAGCGCCTGAAGATCGGGCTGGTCGTCGTGGCAACGCTGGTGACCGCCGCCGCCGTCTCGGTCAGCGGGCTGATCGGGTTCGTCGGCCTGATTGTGCCCCACATCGTGCGGCTGGTCTGGGGGTCGAGCTATCGCACCCTCCTCCCGGTCTCGCTCTTCGTCGGGGCGATCTTCCTCATCCTGGCCGATGGCCTCGCGCGCAGCGTCTTTTCCCCGAGCGAGGTGCCGGTCGGCGTGCTGACCGCGCTATGTGGTGCGCCGTTCTTCCTGTTCCTGCTGCGCCGTAACAAGGTGCACTGATGATACTGCCGGTAAGGTGCCCCGGCAGGGGCGGTGCGGGCCATGGGGGATACGGGCGGGCGCGGGCCGACCGATCGGTCGGATGCGGCAAGCGAGGATGGTCTGCGATGGTGGGCGCGTGAAGCAGCTTGAGCGACGGCGGGATGTCCCTGTAGTGGGCGACAAGGGCGTGTCCCGCCCGCCCGCCGACGTCCGACTGGACGCCGTCTCGTTCTCATGGCCGGGGCGTCCGGTCCTGCACGGGGTGTCGTTGACCCTGGAACCGGGCGAATTCGTCGGATTGCTGGGGCCGAACGGCTCCGGCAAGAGTACCCTGCTGCGCCTAATCGCGGGCACCTTACGCCCTGCGTCGGGCGAGTTGCGGGTGGCGGGGTTGGTGCCGGGGGGGAAGACGCGGGCGGCGTTAGCCCGGCGCGTGGCGTTGGTGCCGCAGGTGCCGATCCTGCCGGACGGCTTCACGGTGGCCGAGCTGACCCTGCTGGGACGGCTCCCCCATCTGCGCCCTTTTCAAGCCGAGCGGGCGACCGACCACACGGCGGCGCGACGGGCGCTCGTCGCTGCGGAGGCGCTGGACTTGGCCGAGCGCACGCTGGGTGAGTTGTCGGGCGGCGAGCGCCAGCGCGCTTCGCTGGCCCGCGCGCTGGCGCAGGAGCCCGCCCTGCTGCTGCTCGACGAGCCGACCGCGCACCTCGATCCGGGCGTTAGCCAGGGGATCATGGCGACATTGCGCCGTCTCAATCGCGATGAGGGTCTGACGGTGCTCGCCGCCTGCCACGACATCAACCTCGCCGCCGCGACCTGCCCGCGCCTCGTCCTCCTCCACGAGGGCCGGATCATCGCCGATGGCCCCCCGCGCGAGGTGGTCACGCCCGCCCTGCTGCGCCTGGCCTATGGCTACGAGACGCAGGTGATCGCCCACCCGCAGACGGGAGGGCCAGTGGTGGTGCCGAGCTACGGGCCGGGCGAACGATGATCAAGGCGATCATCTTCGATTGGGGCCGAACCCTTTACGATAGCGATGCCGGGATGCTTTTCCCAGGCGTCCATGCCCTGCTGTCGGCCCTATCGCGGCGCTATGCCCTGGCGGTCGTCTCTCTCGTCACCGGCGATTACACTGCTCGGGTGGCTGAGCGGCGGGAAATCCTGCGCCACGTCGGCCTGGATCGCTTCTTCTCGCTGCTGCTGTTCGTGCCGACGAACAAGGATGCGGCCTATGCCGAAGCTCTGGTCACGCTCGGCGTCCAGGCCAACGAGATAGCAATTGTGGATGATCGGGCGAGGCGCGGCATCGCGTGGGGCAATCGCCATGGTGCGACCACGATCTGGCTGCGGCGCGGTCGTTTCGCCGACGAATTGCCCGATGCGGAGACGGGCGAGCCGGACCATACACTTGCGGAGATCGGGGAACTTGGCCCGCTGCTGCTGCTGCGTCCGACCCAACTTCCCCGCCAGAGGATATCATGACGCTGCTCGACGAGACCATCGCCCGGATTGGCCCCCTTGATGCCGCCGCGACCGAGAGCGCCCGAATGCGCGAGGCGACGCTGACCAAGCCACCGGGAAGCCTGGGGCGGCTGGAGGATTTGGCGCTCCAACTTGCCGGGATCACCGGCACCGAGCGCCCCACGCTACGCCGTAAGGCGGTCGTGATCATGGCGGGCGACCATGGGGTGACGGCGGAGGGGGTCAGCGCCTACCCGGCGGCGGTGACGCCGCAGATGGTGGCGAACTTCCTGGCCGGCGGCGCGGCCATCAACGCGCTGGCGCGCAGTGTCGGCGCGCGGGTGACCGTGGTGGACATCGGGGTGAACGCAGACCTCGCTGCCATGGACGCGGGAGGTGCTGGGGATGCGGGCGGCATCGGGGACGCGGCTCGGCCCACGCTGCTGGTGCGGAAGATCGGTCGGGGGACGGCGAACGCCGCGCGCGGGGCCGCCATGAGCCGTGATGAGGCACGCCGCGCGATCGAGGTCGGCGTCGAGGTGGTCGCGCTGGAAGTCGCGCGCGGGCTCGATCTCCTGGCGGTGGGTGAGATGGGCATCGGCAATACCACGGCGGCGAGCGCGATCGTCGCGGCGCTGACCGGCGAGCCGCCCGCGCTCGTGACCGGGCGCGGCACCGGCGTGGATGGCTTGGCGCTGCGACATAAGGTCGGGATCGTCCGGCAAATGTTGGCCGTGAACCGGCCCGACCCCGCCGACCCGCTCGACGTGTTGGCGAAGGTCGGGGGCTTCGAGATCGCCGGGCTGGTCGGCCTCATCCTCGGCGCGGCGGCGGCACGGGTGCCCCTCGTGCTCGACGGCTTCATCACCGGCGCGGCGGCGCTCGTCGTGGTCGGCCTCTGCCCGGCGGTCCGGCCCTATCTGATCGCCGCGCACCGCTCGACCGAACCGGGCTACGAGGTCATCCTCGCGCGCCTTGCCCTCGAACCGCTGCTCGACCTGGGGCTACGCCTCGGCGAGGGGAGCGGGGCCGCGCTGGCGCTGGGCCTGGTCGATGCCGCCGCGCGCCATCTGACCGAGATGGCGACGTTTACCGAAGCGGGCGTGGCGGGGGCCGACGGCGCGTAACCGTGGCGTCGCGATGGGGCGCGGGATGCTGACGGCAAAGGGGCGGCTCGTGGCTTATCGGTATGGCGGCAGGGTGGATCAACGGCGATGGCAGGGGCGATGGGCCTGATCGTCGCGCTCGGCTTCCTGACCGCGCTGCCGCTGCCGCGCGGTGATGCGCCGAGGCCGGGCGCGCTGGTCCGCTCGTTGGCGTTCTTCCCGGTCGTCGGGTTGATCGTCGGCGCGCTGGTCGCCGGGCTCGACCGCGCGCTGTCGCCGGTGCTGCCGGGCGGGGTACGGGCCGCGCTGGCGATCGGGGCGATGCTCGCGCTCACGCGCGCCCTGCACCTCGACGGCCTGATGGACTGCTGCGACGGCCTTTTCGGCGGTTTCACGCCGGAGCGGCGGCTGGCGATCATGCGCGACAGCCATGTCGGGGCCTTCGGGGTCCTCGGCGGGGTCGTGGCGTTGCTGCTGCGCTACAGCGCCCTCGCCGCGCTCGACGACCCCTGGCGGCTGATGGGGCTGCTGCTGCCGCCGACGATGGGCCGCTGGGCGATGGTCCTGGCGATCGTCGCCTATCCGTATGGGCGCGCGGCGGGCCTCGGCGCGGCTTTCGCGGGGGCGGGCTGGCGACAGGTGGTGCTGGCGACGGTGGCGGCGGCGCTGCTCGGGGCGGGGCTGTGGTGGCCGTGGGGCGTGGCGGCGGTGCCGCTCGCCGCGCTCGTCGCGGCCCTGTTCGCGCGCTTCATGCTCGGGCGGCTGCCGGGGCTGACCGGCGATTGTTACGGGGCGATCAACGAGGTGGTGGAGGTGGTGATCGTGCTGGCCGCCGTGGCCGTGCAGACGGTGCTGGCCGCGTGAGCGGTGCGCGCGTGGCGGTGCCTGAGGCCCTGCTCCTGCCCCTGGCGGTGGCGTGGGATCTCCTCCTGGGGGAGCCGCCGACGCCGGTCCACCCCGTTGTCTGGATGGGCACCATCGCGCGGGCGCTCGAACGCCGCGCGCCCTCAGCGGGGGCGGGGCGACAGTTCCGCTACGGGGCGCTGTTGGCGCTCGGGCCGCCGATCGCCTATGCCATCCTGGTCGGGGGGGGCTGGCGACGACTGCGGGGCTGGCCGATTCCGGCCCTGGCGCTCGGGGTGCCGCTCTTGAAAAGCACCTTCGCGATCCGGGAACTGCGACGGGCGGGCGCGGTGGTGCGCACGGCGCTGGAGGACGGCGATCTGGCGCGCGCGCGGGTGGGCCTGCGTTCGCTGGTGAGCCGGGACGCCGCCGAGTTGTCTGCGGCCCTGGTCGCGGCGGCGGCGACGGAGTCGCTGGCGGAGAACCTGAGCGATGCCGTTGTCGCGCCGTTGTGCTACTACGCGCTGTTCGGCCTGCCCGGCGCGGTCGCCTATCGGGCGGTCAACACGCTGGATGCGCTGATCGGCTATCGCGGGCGCTACGAATGGCTCGGCAAGGCCGCCGCCCGCCTGGACGATCTGCTCAACCTGCTTCCGTCGCGACTCACGGCGGGGCTGATCGTCGCGGCGGCTGCCGTGGGCGGCGAGGATGCGTCGCGCGCCTGGGCGACGCTGCGGCGCGATGGCGGCGCGACCGCGAGCCCGAATGCCGGTTGGCCGATGGCGGCGATGGCCGGGGCGCTCGGCGTGGGGTTGGAGAAGGTCGGCCACTATCGCCTCGGTGCGGGCGGCACGTCGGCCGACGCGACGACGATCGCGCGGGCCGAGCGCCTGCTGCTGTTGGCGGCGGGCGGGGCCGTGCTGCTGGCGTCTGGCGCGCGTTGGGTGCTGGCCGGGCGGCACGGTCAGTCGGCCCGATCGCGCGACGGTGGTGCGGGATGAAGGGGTGGCGATGGCGGGCAACCTGATCCTGATCCTCGGTGGCGCGCGGAGCGGCAAGAGCGCCTACGCCGAGCGGCTGGCCGTCGCGCGTGGCGGCGACGTCCTGTTCATCGCCACGGCGACCGCCGGGGATGACGAAATGGCGCGGCGCATCGCCGCGCATCGCGCCAGTCGCCCCGCCGACTGGCGCACCCTGGAGGCCCCGACTGCTGTCGCAACGCGCGTGGCGACGGTGGGCGAGTCGCCGGGGACGGTCGTGCTCGACTGCCTGACCCTCCTCGTCTCGAACCTGTTATTGGAACACGAGTCGGCGGGGGAGGCGGCGGTGGCCCGCGCGGTCGAGGCCGAGATCGACGCGCTCCTGGCCCATATCGCGACGAGTGCCGCGACCTGGCTGATCGTCTCGAACGAGGTGGGCATGGGTCTGGTGCCGCCCTATCCGTTGGGGCGGGCCTATCGCGATCTGCTGGGCCGGGTGAACGCGCGGGTCGCCGCACGGGCGACCCGCGCCTATCTGCTGGTGGCGGGCCTGCCGCTCGACCTGAAGCGGCTGATGGCGGAGTGAGCGTTCCCCGCACCGGGCACCGAACGCGTTGCCGCTCGCCGCGAATTCTCCACAAGCGGAAGGGCCGACCCGTCATCTCGACAGGTCGGCCCTTTTGGACAGTTGGGAGTGTGAGTGCAACCGCGAAACGCGTGTCCAAAGTTTGGACACTGCCCGTCATCGCGCGTCGGATCCCCGCATTACCGACGTGCGACCGTGAATCGCGTGTCCAAACTTTGGACACGCGCGTGCTCGCCGCAGTGTCGCGATCAGGCGGCGTCGCGCCGCTCGTCGTGGTCGTGTCCGGGCTGGACGAGCGCGATCGGGGCGTACTGAACCGGCTCGTTGCCGATGATCCGGCGCAGGAGTGCGCCAACGCTCGTGAGGACATGATCGGTGCGGGCGAGGATCGTCTCCTCTTGTCGCAGGGCCGTCGCGAGGCGTTGCGCGCGGTGGTGCGCGTCCATGACGCGCTGTGCGGCCCGCTGCGCGGCGAGTGCCGCCAACTCGCGCTGCTGATCATGCTCGGGAAGGTGCATCGTCGTTCTCCATGCGTGGCGGTCCTGCCAATCGTGGTTGGCTCCGTGAAGGATCTTTGGTGAAGGCGCTCGGCGGTGGCGGCCGCGTGACGCTTTGCTGTGGTAAACGGTGGCTGTGGTACGGGTGTCACGACCTGTGGCGGTGAGTGCGAACGGCACGAGGGCCTTACGGCGATTTCCCTGGACCGCCCTGTCGGAAGGCTCAGGCGGCGGGCCGCTCGCGGCGGGTCCGACGCTTGGTCGGGGTGGGGGCCGGTTGCTCGACGGCGGGCAGTTCCGCGACGACCGCCGCCACTGCCTTCGCCTTCATGCGAATCCGATGTGGCGTGGTCACGACCACGGGCGCAGGCAACGGCGCGGGGATGGATACGGGTGCAGGCTCGGCCACCGGCGGGGTCGCTTTGCTGCGTGCCACACGGCGGCGCGGTGCGACCGTCGTCGCCTCCGGCTTGGCGGGCGCGGGCGGCTCCGGCAGTGCCCGTTCATCAGCCTCGTCGGCACCGATCCAGAAGCAATTGCGACCGATGTAGTTCAGCGGGCGGATTTCGATGGCTTCGCCCTCGACCATATCCTCGGGATGAACGAGACAGACGAGCGGCTGGCGACCGAACTTGGCGACGTAGCGTTGGTGCGCCTCGGCGATCTTCTGGGTGGTCGTCTTCTTGCGGTCGGCGTCGAACCAGGCGAGATACATGGGCGCTACCTCCTGTGCATTAGCACATTTGTTCTTCGCTAAGGATATCACCTCCGTGCGTCTGCGTCAAGGGGTTGGAGCCGCGTATGTACGCGCTCATCTGAGAGAAGTGGAGAGTGGGAGTTGGCGACCCGATAGCGTCTGGGTTCGCCGCAGGCGCTAGGTTTTGCATTACTCGGAGGGCGTCTGGACTCGCAGGCTTGCGGCCTTGAGGCACCTGTGAGGGGGCGGTCCAACGTCTTGCGCGGGTGGTCCGGGCGGTGTGGCAGGCGGGTTAGTAGAGCAATGCGGTAATGGCAGAGCAACGCGGGGTGGCAGGCGGTTGAGGCCCTGCTACGCTCTGCTACCACCGCGCCTCGGGGTGCGGCGGCACCACGAAACCCACCTTCGTGGGTTAGGAGGCAATGCACGGGCAACGGTCTTAACCCGCGCAGGCGGGTTTCGTGGTGCCGCCGCACCCCGAGGCGCGGTTTCAACCGCCTGCCAGCGCCGTCAGCACTCAGAGTCCCGCCGCGTAAATGCTGAATCGCACCTCTGGACCACGACGCCTGCTGTCAAATGCTCCCGCCGCGTTGGGACGGCGGGCCGAACGCCGACCGGGGCACCTCCCCCTTGCGCTGTACATGCACCCTGCCAGCGGCGCAACTGTCCCGTCCGAGCAATATGTACGGACATGACAAGATTGGCCCTGAAAAGGGTTGTTTAAGGGCGGGTTACGGCTATAATGTGGATAACGGTGGGTAAGAGTGGGGATAAGTGGGGCGGCGAGTGGATAACTCCCGATCGTATACTCCACAGACAGCCCCCGAACACCAACGGCGGGGGTCCATGTTTCTCGGTCGCTTCAGCCACAATCTGGATAGCAAGGGCCGACTGGCGATCCCCGCGAAGTTTCGCGGCTCGCTCGCCGCCGGTCTGGTGGTGACGCGCGGCATCGATCGCTGCCTGACCGTCTACCCGCTGGTCGCCTGGCAGCGCCTGACCGAGCGGATCGAAGCCCTCTCGGTCAGCGATCCCGACGCGCGCCAGTTCAGGCGGATGGTGTTCGCCGAGGCCGCAGATGAGGAACCCGACGCGCAGGGGCGGATCGTCCTGCCGCCCGAGTTGCGCCGCTACGCCGGGATCGAGCGCGAGGCGATCGTGGTCGGGGTGAACAGCTATATCGAAGTCTGGGAACCGGCACGTTGGGACGCGTTGAACGCCGCGACCGAGGACGAGGGCGCCAACATCGCCCAGCGCCTCGCGAACCTGATCTGATGGCCCGCGCGCGACGCGACACCGGACCCGCCGCTGGCGCAGTGCCGGAGCCAGCCGCGCCCGGCCACGTCACGGTGCTGTTGCACGAGGCGATCGAGGGTCTCCAGCCGCGCGCGGATGGGCGCTACCTCGATGGGACGTTCGGCGGCGGCGGCCATACCGCCGCGATCCTGGCCGCGTCCGCCCCGAGCGGGCGGGTCTTGGCGCTCGACGCCGATCCGGCGGCGGTGGCGCGTGGCCAGGCGTTGCAGGCCGAGTTCGGCGAGCGACTGCTCGTGCGCGAGGAGAACTTCGCGGGGCTGGCCGGGATCGCCCGGTCGGCCGGTTTCGCCCCGCTCGATGGCGTCCTGCTCGATCTGGGCCTCTCCTCATTCCAACTGGCCGATCCGTCGCGCGGCTTCTCCTTCATGGGCGACGGACCGCTGGACATGCGTTTCGGACCGGGGGCGATCGAGAGCGCCGCCGACATCGTGAACGGGCAAGCCGAAGCCGAACTGGCCGACCTGATCTTTCGATACGGCGAGGAGCGGTTCGCCCGGCGAATCGCGCGCGCGATCGTGCGCGAACGGGCGCATACGCCGATCCGCACGACCGGCACCCTGGCGGCGCTCGTCGCGCGGGCGGTCGTGTCGGGGGGCGGCGCGCGCGACCGTATCCATCCCGCGACGCGCACTTTCCAGGCCCTGCGTATCGCGGCCAACCGGGAGCTGACCGTCCTCGAAGAAGCGTTGGCGGGGGCGCTGACGATCCTCGCGCCGGGCGGTCGGCTGGTGGTGATCGCCTTCCATTCGCTCGAAGATCGCATCGTGAAAACATTCATGCGGCAGGAATCGACCGGCTGCATCTGCCCGCCGAGTGTGCCGATCTGCGTCTGTGGTCATCAAGCCACCCTGCGGCTGATCGGGCGCAGGGGACGCCGCGCGAGCGCGGCGGAGACGGCCACGAACGCTCGGAGCCGGAGCGCGATCCTGCGCGTCGCGGAGAGGTTGCCATGAGTACAGCACTCGATTTGCGCCAGCCGAGCGAGCCCGCGTCGATCGGTCGCGCCGCTCCGGTCGCGCCGTCGCGCCCGCCAACGTCGCAGCCGCCGGGTCGCGCTCGGGCGCGCGACCCGCAGCCGACCCGACGCGCGGTGGCGGGTCGTGCGCGGGTCGTCCCGGGCGCGCGCGGTCGCTCCTTCGCGCGACCGGGGAACGCCGCTCTTGCCGCGCTGATTATCCTCATCCTCAGCGGGCTGGGCTTGGTCTACCTGACGCAGATCAGCCATGTGGCGCGCTACGGCTATCTCCTCTCCGACCTGCGGAGTCGGCAGGCCCACCTCGATCGCGAGAGCCAGTTGTTGCAGAGCACCATTGCCAGCGAGCATACCCTCGCACGGGCTGGGGAGGTCGCCACGAGCTACGACATGCGCTCGTTCAGCGATGTCCCGAAGCTTGGCGCGCAGAACGCCTCGGCCAAGAGCGCCGCGACGCCGGTCACCCGCGCGGTGCCGCAGACGCGCTTCATCACCGTGCCGCGCCCCGCTACCAACGTCCCGGCGATCGTCGCGCCCGTCCCGCCAGCGATCCCGCTCGACCGGCTCTGGAATCGCCTCGTCGGGATCGGCTCGGCGCGCGCGACCGGGCGCTGATGCGCCGCCGCCCGCCCCGCCCTCGGCCTCGCGTGCCAGCCGCGCGAGTGACGCCCTGTCCCCTTGATGAGTGTTGAATGAGGTCGAACGAGGTTGAATACCGGCAGCGAGCGAGGTGTGTCCGTGGTCGAGATTCCCCGTCGGCGCATTTACCTGATCCTGGCCGTCTTCATCATCTTCATGGGTTCGATCGGCGCACGCCTGATGACCTTCCAGGTGTTACGCGGTGCCTCGCTCGGCCAGGAGGCGCGCGATGAGCGCACGCGCGACCGCGCCGTCCCGGCCCGACGCGGGACGATCGTCGATCGCAACGGCATGATCCTGGCCGGCTCGATCCCCGCCGATTACCTGGAGGTCGATCTGACGCAACTCTCCAAGAAGGAGGGCGACGGGTTGGAGGATGATGACCGGCTGGCGCTCGCCCTGGCACCGGTGCTCGGTATGGGCGCGGGCGAGTTGGCGGCGCGTTTTCGGGAGGCGCGCGGGGAGGGAGCGAAGTGGATCGAGGTGAAGCATCGCCTCACGGCCAGGCAATCGGCTGACATCCGCGCGCTGAAGCTCGCCTGCATGGCGGGTGTCTCCCAATGCCTTTACCTTACACGGGAGCCGTCGCGCGTCTATCCGAACGGCGACTTCGCTTCGCAATTGCTCGGCTTCGCGAACTGGAAGCTCGAAGGGGTCTACGGCGTCGAGCAGACCTATAATCGCCAGATCGGCGGCACGCCGGGCCGGGTTCAGGCCGAGTACGACGTGGTCGGCAATGTGATCGCGATCGGCCAGCACGAGTTGCGACCGCCGGTCGAGGGCCTGGATGTGACCCTGACGGTCGACAGCGCGGTGCAGCGGATGGCCGAGCAGCAGCTCGATCAGGTCATCCGCGAACAGAGCGCGGTCGGCGGCTCGGTGATCGTCATGGACGTGCGGACCGGGGCGATCCTGGCGTTGGTGAACCGCCCGTCGTTCGATCCGAACAGTTTCCAGCTTTTCGATGTCGGCGCGTTCGCCAATCCGGCTGTCGGTGGCCTCTACGAGCCGGGCTCGACCATGAAGGTGCTGACGATGGCGATCGGCCTGGAGACGGGCGCGGTCACCCCGCAGACGATCTTCCACGACGCGCCGGGCTACCTGACGATCGATCGCTACAAGATCACCAACCTCTACGGTGCCACCTACGGCCAGGAAACGATGAGCGAGATCCTGCAACATTCGAGCAATCTCGGCTCCGCCTGGGTCGCGCGCCAGACCGGCCCCGATCGCTTCTACGGGATGCTGCGCCAGTTCGGCATCGGCACCCCCACCGGCATCGATCTGCCCGGCGAGGAGCCCGGGATTGTCAATTGGCCCGAGAATCCCGACTGGCGACCGATCAACCTCTCGACCAACGCCTATGGCCAGGGGATCACGGTGACGCCGATGCAGATGTTGTCGGCGGTCGCCGCCTGCGTGAACGGCGGGAAACTGATGCGCCCCTACATTGTTCAGGACTTGCGCCAGGATGGCCGGATCGTGCAGACGAACGAGCCGCAGGTGGTGCGCCAGGTCGTCTCCCCGCAGGTCTCGAAGGAGATCGTGGGGATGATGACCGCAGTCGTCGATAATGTCAGCTACCCCTGGGTCGGCCTGCCGGGCTACGCGGTCGGCTCGAAGAGCGGCACCGCGCAGATCCCGGCGGCGGGCGGCGGCTACGAGCCGGACGATCGGACCATCGGCTCCCTGATCGGCATCGGGCCGTCGGACGATCCGCGCTTCGCCGTGCTGGTGAAGATCGACCGCCCGAAGAAGGACCCGCTCGGCGGTCACATCGCTGGGCCACCGGCGCGCGACATCCTGCTCGACCTCTTCACCCTCTACGGCATCCCCCCCACCCGGCGCGAACCGTGAAAAAACGGCACGGCGCGAGCCGCGAGACATCCGCTACAATACCCGCGCCGCACGGGAAGGCACGGATGGCGGGGGTCGGCTACGCCGGGGAACAACCATGATCACGTTGGCGGACGTCCTCGCCGGGACCGGTGGGGCTCTCTATCAGGCCGATCGCGCCGCGACGACAGCGGCGCGGCAGACGTACGGACAGGTGCGGATCGACTCGCGCGCGATCGAGCCGGGCGACCTGTTCGTCGCGGTGCGCGGCGAGGTGCATGACGGCCATCGGTTCGTGCCGGAGGCCTTCGCGCGCGGCGCGGGCGGCGCGATCGTCGCGCGCGGCAGGGCGGCGTCACTCGCGTACGGTGCCGAAATCGGCACCCTGATCGAGGTGGACGAGACGCTGCCCGCCCTCGGTCGCCTCGCCGCCCACTGGCGCGCACGGTTTGCTATCCCCGTGGTCGGCATCACCGGCAGCGTCGGCAAATCGAGCACCAAGGAGCTGGTCGCCGGGGTGCTCGCCCCCTATCTGCGCGTCCTCAAGAGCCCCAAGAGCTACAACAACGAATACGGCCTGCCCCTGAGCGTGCTGCTGATCGGCCCCGAAACCGACGTCGCCGTGCTGGAGATGGGGACGTTCGGGCCGGGCGAACTGGCCGCGCTCTCGGCGATCGCCCACCAGACGATCGCGGTGGTGACGAATGTCGGGCACAGCCACCTGGAGCGGATGGGGTCGCAGGAGGGCATCGCCCGCGCGAAGGGCGAACTGGTCGCCGCGCTCCCCGCCGACGGCACCGCGATCCTGAACGGCGACGACCCGTGTGTGCGCGCGATGGCCGGGCTGACGCGCGCGCGCGCCATCATCTACGGCCACGACGCGGGTTGCGATCTGCGCGCCACCAAGCTGGTCGATCACGGCCCCGACGGCCTCAGCTTCGCCCTCCACTGGCGCGGCGAAAGCGCGTCGCTCGACCACGCGCCGTTCCTCGGGGCGCACAGTGTCCACACCGCGCTGGCGGCGGCGGGGGTGGGCCTGGCGCTCGGCCTGCGCCTCGACGAGGTTGCTGCGGGCTTGCGGCGACCGCACGAGTCGGTGCGCCTGCTGGTCCTGCCCGGTCGCAACGGCTCGACGATCATCGACGACAGCTACAACGCCGCGCCGGTCTCGGTGCTGGCCGCCCTCGGCATCCTGGAGCGGACCCCCGCGCGACGGCGACTGGCGGTGCTGGGCGATATGCTGGAACTGGGCGACTACGAGGAGGAGGCGCATCGCGAGGTGGGCCGGGCGGTGGCGCGCGTGGCCGACGGGCTGCTGACGATCGGCCCGCGCGCCGCGATCGTCGCCGACGAGGCCGCGCGTCGCGGGCTGTCACCGGGGCGGATCCGGCGCTTCGAGCGGAAGGACGAGGTGGCGGCGGCGTTGCGGGATGACGTGCGCGAAGGGGATGTGGTGCTGATCAAGGGCTCGCGCGGGCTGGCGCTCGAAGATGTCGTCGCCGCGTTGCGCGAGGTGCGCTGATGGGGCCGCTCCTGCCGCTGCTCGACATCTGGTTCCAGATTCCCCAAAATCGCCCCAACGTCAACATGGCCTACTCGCTGGCGATTGCCGGGCTCGGTTTCATCCTCACCGCCTTCACCGGGCGCTATATCATCGCCGCCCTGCGCGCCCGAAAAGTCGGGAAGCAGGTGCGGATCGATGGCCCGCAGAGCCACATCGAGACCAAGACCGGCACCCCGACGATGGGCGGGATCATCTTCACCCTGACCGCGTTCGTGCTGACGATCGTCTTCAATCTCTACGACCGCCTCTCGATGCTCTTGCCCCTCGGCGTCCTCCTCTGCTGCGGCGTTCTCGGCGCGGTGGACGATCGGCTGAGCCTGGTGGGCGGCAAGCGCAGCGAGGGGCTGACGGCGCGCTTCAAGTTCATCTGGCTCTTCATCTTCGCGGCGGTCGCGGCCGGTATCCTCTACGGCCCGCTCGATTTGCACCATGTCAAGATCCCGATCTTCGGGCGCTTCGACATCGGCTTCGCCTATATCCCGATCGCGATCCTCGGGATCATGGGGACGGCCAACGCCGTGAATCTGACCGATGGGCTGGACACGCTGGCGGGCGGCACCGGGGCGATCGCCTTCGTCTCGTACGGGATCATCGCCTATATCCAGGGCCAGGTCGGCGTCGTCACCTTCTGTTTCATCATGGTCGGGGCCTTGCTCGGGTTCCTTTGGCACAACGCACACCCGGCCTCGGTGTTCATGGGCGATACCGGCTCGCTTGCCCTCGGCGCTTCCCTGGCGACCGCCGCCTTCATGACCGGACAGTGGCTCTTGCTGCCGATCGTCGGGTTCATCTTCGTGGTGGAAGCCCTCTCGGTGATCATGCAGGTCGGCTACTTCAAGCTGACCGGCGGTCGCCGCCTCTTCAAGATGAGCCCGATTCACCACCACTTCGAGCTGATCGGCTGGTCAGAGACGCAAGTCACGATGCGCTTCTGGCTCATTGGCATGATGGCCGGACTGTTCGGGGTGGCGCTGGCGCTGCTGTAGTGGGTCGGTGCCCTCGACCCTTACCCTGGAATACCTGGGTGTCCGGGCGGTTCGACTGCTGGGACCGGATGTCGCATCGTTCCGCGATGATCGATCGCCGGTGATCCTCCCGCCTACAGCCGCCGCTATACGCTGTCGCTCTTGCCAGCCTCCCTCCTTCGCGGACACACATCCTGCTTGCACGTACCGGCGCGATCAGGCTACAATCCCGTACGTACATGGGGGGTGGGCGATCACCCTCCACGATGTCGCTGGGGCGACCGGGCGGCGTGGTCGCGGGAGAACGGACGATGGCGCGGTCGAACGACAATTCAGCAAGCTCCTTCGCCGGGAAACGCGCGCTGGTGATGGGCCTCGGCACCAATGGCGGCGGTCTGGGCGTGGCGCGCTTCCTCGCGGAGCAGGGCGCGGACGTGACCGTGACCGACCTCCGCCCGGTCGAAGCGTTGGCCGAGCCCTTGGGCGCGCTCGCCGATCTGCCGATCCGCTACGTCCTCGGCGAACACCGCCAGGCCGATTTCACCGCCACCGATCTCGTTGTCCGCAACCCGGCGGTGCCGCGCGAGTCGCCGTGGCTGGCGACGGCGCGGGCGGCGGGGGTGCCGATCGAGATGGAGATGAGCCTCTTCTTCCGCCTGTGCCCGGCCCCGATCGTCGGCGTCACCGGCACGAAGGGGAAGACCACGACCGCCAATCTCTGCGCCGCGATGCTGGCAGCCTGGTCCTCTGACACCGTTGTCGCGGGCAACATGGGCGTCTCGGCGCTGGAACGGTTGCCGGGCATCGCCGCGCACACCCCGGTCGTGCTCGAGTTGTCGAGCTGGCAATTGGAAGGGCTCGCGGAGTACCGCCTGAGCCCGCAGGTGGCGGTCGTGACGAACCTGTCGCCCGATCACCTCAATCGCTACGGCTCGATGGCCGACTATGCCGAGGCGAAGCGCGGCATCATACGTTGGCAGGGGGCGACGGACCGCGCTATCCTCAATCGGGATGACGGGCAGGTCTGGGCCTTTCGCGACACCACGGCGGCGCGTGTGCTGCCCTTTGGCCAGGGGGACGCCGGTGGCGAGGGGGCCTGGCAGGATGGCGACCTCCTCCGCTGGCGTCTCGGTGGCGCGGAGCATGTGACCCCGCGCGCGACCTTGCGCCTCCCCGGGGCGCACAACACGGCCAACGCGCTGGCCGCCGGGTTGGCCGCGCTGGCGCGCGGTGCGCCGTTCGCGGCGATCGAGGCCGGGCTGTCCTGGTTCAGCGGGGTGCGGGACCGGCTCGAAGCGCTCGGCGAGATCGACGGCGTGCGTTACATCAACGACACGACCGCCACCGCGCCCGCCGCCGCCGCCGCCGCCGTCGCCGCGATGGAGCGCCCGACGATCCTGATCGTCGGCGGTTCGGAGAAGCAGACCGATTTCGCCGCGCTCGCCGCCGTGGTCGCCCCGCGCGTGAAGGCCGTCGTCACCCTGCGCGGCGACGCGACGCCGCGCCTGACCGGCGCTTTCCTGACGGCGGGGCTCGATCGGTCGCGCCTGCATGGCCCGTTCGACGATATGGAGTCGGCGGTCGAGCAGGCGCGTTCGCTCGCGGCTGCCGGGGATGTCGTCCTCCTCTCGCCCGCATGCGCCTCGTTCGGTATGTTCCGCAACGAGTTCCACCGCGGCGATGTCTTCCGCGCGACCGTCGCGCGTCTCGCCGCCTCGTCGCGGTCGGGGGACGCATGACAGCGGTGAGGGAGACGCCCGGAACGGTGGGGCGGGAACCGCGTGCCAGCGGGCCAGGCAGCCGCACGGTCGGCGCGACCGGACAGCGGACGCCGGGGGAGGCGCGGGGACATATCCCTGAGGCGACGTTCTCGCTGCGCCTGTCGCGCGCGATGCACGAGCCCGACTACTGGCTGATCGTCACCCTGGTGGCGTTGGTCGTCTTCGGCACGGTGACGATCTTCAGCGCGACCTTCGCGATCAACCTGCCGCAAGGCGGTGGCAGCTTCTTCTATCTGAAAAAGCAGGCCTTGTGGGTGGCGATCGGCACGGTGGCGTGCTTCGTGGTGTCGCGGATCGATTACCATGTCTGGCGGCGCTACTCGATTCCCGCGCTGGTCGGCGCGCTGGTGGCGCTAGGGTTGGTCCTGGTGCCGCACCTCGGAGTGGGGGCGACAGAGGTTGGCGCGCGGCGCTGGTTGAATCTTGGCCCGCTGCCCCAGTTCCAGCCGAGCGAAGTGGCGAAGGCGGCGCTCATCCTCTACGTCGCCGATTGGCTGACCAAGCGCGGCTCGCGCCTCCAGCAGTGGAGTACCGGCATCCTCCCATTCGCCGTGATCCTCGGGAGCATGATCTTCCTGGTGATGCTCGAACCGGACCTCGGCACCTCGTCGCTGCTGGCGGTGATCGGGATCACCATGCTGCTGGTCGCCGGGGCGAATCTGCGACAACTCGCGCTCTTCGTCTTCACCGGGGCGGCGGTCTTCGTCGCGCTCGCCTTCTCGGCCTCGTATCGGCGCGATCGGCTCCTGCTCTTCCTGCACCCGGAGTCCGAGTTGTGGGGGGATGGCTGGCAATTGATCCAGGCGCGGCTGTCGTTCGGCTCGGGCGGGCTCTTCGGTGTGGGCCTGGGGGCGAGTCGGCTCAAGTACGGCTGGTTACCGGCGGCGCACACCGACGCCATCTTCGCGGTTATCGGCGAGGAACTCGGCTTCTTCGGCTGCACCTGCCTGATGGTCCTCTTCCTGCTCCTCGCCGTGCGCGGTTATCGCATCGCGTTCCATGCGCCGGACCCGTTCGGGGTGCTGGTCGCGACCGGGATCGTCTCCTGGATCGTCTTCCAGGCGATGATCAACATCGGCGGGATCACCACGACCATCCCCTTCACGGGCGTCCCGCTGCCGTTCGTCTCCTATGGCGGCACATCGTTGATGGTGATCATGGCAGTCTTCGGCGTCCTGGTGAATATCTCGCGCCAGACGTCCGTCCCGTCCTCGCGCGACACCAAACGGGCGCTTGTGCGGCGGCGGCGGGCGCGGCGGCCCGTCCCCGCCGCGCCCGCGCCCGCGCGGCCCAAGACGCGACTCGCGCAGGGATAAAGCGATCTGTTCGTGGGAGACCGTTCCTCATGCTCGGAGGTAGACCATGCCGGTATTGACCGTTCCGCCCTCGATCGTCCTCCTGCCGATGCTGCTGGTCGGGGCCTGGATCGGCTTGCGGCGTGGCTGGAAAGACGAAGCCTGGACCCTCGGGGCCTTGCTGGTCACGATCGTGATCTTCGTGCGGCCCGAGCGGGCGCTCCTGCCGATCCTTGAGCGGCTGATCGCCGCGTTCCAGCGCGCAGGGCAGGCGCTCCTCGGGCGCGACACCGGCGGCGCGTCGTTCCAATTCGCGGGGTCGTCGCGGCCCTGGGCGTCGCTGCTCGCATTCCTGCTCTTCGTGGCGCTGGCCTACGCAATCGGGCATCTGCTCGGCAAGAGCGAGCAGGGTAAGGGGCTCTGGAAGCTGCTGGCGATCCTGCTCGGCGGCGTGAACGTGGTGATCGTGGTGACCGGGTTCATCAGCAGCTTCGTCGCCACCCGCCAGGGGTCCGAAGGTTTGCGCCTGGTGATCCCGTCGTTCGACGGTGCGGCGGTGGTACTCGGCACGCCGAACACCAATAATATCTTCGCCTCCTGGCCGGGTCTGATCGGCCTGTTACTCGTCTTCGTCCTGATCGTCTTCATCCTGACCCGTACGCGGGTCTGGCGCTGATGAAAGTGCGGGAGAGGGTGCGGTTCAAAGTTTTGCGTGGGAGCAATGGTGGCGCAGGCAGGCGCGGATGCTTCGCGGCGGCTCAGCATGACAATTCCGTACGCATGTGGCCGATCACGAGAGTGACTGTCATGCTGAGCCGCCGCGAAGCATCCGCGCCCGCCATGCCAGGGAAGCCTGCCACACCGCCCGCGCCTCCGTCGCGCAAACCTCTGAATCGCACCCTGCGGGAGATGTGGGATCGGGTGAATCATGCCCGGTGCGCGGTGTCGCGATGAGCGGCGTCCCCATGCCAACCCTGCCACCCGTCGGCTCCCGCATCCACATCATCGGCATCGGTGGGATCGGCACGAGCGCGCTGGCGCGGGTGCTGGCGCGCTGGGGCTACCGGGTCAGCGGCAGCGATGCCGCCGCGTCCGCCGTGACGGCGGCGCTGGTGGCGGAGGGGATCGAGGTCGCGATCGGCCATCGCGCGGCGGCGGTCGCGGGCGTCGATCTGGTCGTCTACAGCGCGGCGGTGCGCGAGGAGAATCCCGAACTGGCGGCGGCGCGGGCGGCGGGCACCGCCACCATGAAGCGCGCGGCCCTGCTCGGGCTGATCGCCAATGGGCGCGTCGGCCTCGCGGTGGCCGGGACGCACGGGAAGTCCACCACCAGCGCGATGTTGGCGAAGATTTGCGTCGATGCCGGGCGCGACCCGAGCTTCTTTGTCGGGGCGATCTTGCGCGATTTCGGCACCAACGCGCGACCGGGCGGCGGCGAGTTGGTGATCGTCGAGGCGGATGAGTACGATCGGTCGTTCCTGCAACTCTTCCCGCAGGTGGCGATCGTCACGAATGTCGAACACGATCATCCCGATATCTACCCCACCTACGTTGCGATGGAGCGCGCGTATCGCGATTTCCTCGCCCAGGTCCGGCCCGGTGGGACGATCATCCTGTCCGCCGACGATCCCGGCTGCGCGGCGCTGCGAACGCAGATCGCGGCGGGCGGCGTGGCGATCGAGGGGTACGGACGGGCGGTGGGGGCGCGCTGGCGGATCGTGGCCGACGGGGCAACGGAGACGGTGCTGCGGGATGACGGGGCGGTGGCGATCCTGACGCTGACGGTGCCGGGCGAACACAACCGGCGCAACGCGCTGGCGGCGTTGGCGGCGGCGGCGGCGGTCGGGATCGACCCGGCGGTGGCGGCGGCGTCGCTGGCCGGATTCAGCGGCACGGGCCGTCGTTTCGAGTTGAAAGGCGAGGCGCGCGGGATCACCGTGATCGACGACTACGCGCACCATCCGACCGAGATCGCCGTGAACCTGCGGGCGGCGCGCGAGCGTTTCCCGGGGCGACCCTTGTGGGCGGTCTTCCAGCCACACACCTATTCGCGGACGAAGCTACTGTTGCACGAATTCGCGGCGGCGCTGGCCGGGGCGGATCGGATATTGTTGCTGGACATCTACGCGGCGCGCGAGACCGACACACTCGGCGTCGGCGCGGACGACATTCGCGCCCTGATGCCCCGGCGCGCGGAGGTGTTGCGCGCTGGGGAGCCGGGCGATGCGGTCGATGTGCTGCTCGGCCAGCACCACGAAGGACGCCTGGCGGCGGGCGCGGTCGTGCTGACGCTGGGCGCGGGCGATGTGACCGAGATCGGAGCGATGCTACTCGATGGCCTGCGAAACTAACCCGAGCGCGCCGGGCACCGGCGACGAGGAGACGCTGGATCCGGCCTGGGAGCCGACCGCCGACGCGACGCCCCCGGCGGCGTTGCAGATCCTGCACCAGGAGCCGGTGTCGCGCTATACCAGCTTTCGTATCGGTGGCCCGGCCGATTATCTGGCGCGGCCCGCCGACCCCGAATCGCTGCGCGCGGCGTTCCTCTGGGCCGCCGAGGCGGGGCTGCCGGTCACGATCATCGGCGGCGGCAGCAACCTGATCTGCGCCGATGCGGGCATTCGCGGCCTGGCGATCACCTACCGGGCGAAGGATGCGCCGCTGGAAGTGCTGGAGGAGGGGGCGACGATCCGGCTGCGGGTTCCGGCACAGCGGATGCTCTCGAACGTCGCCCGCCACTGTTGCGAGCGGGGGTGGGCCGGGCTCGACTGGGCGGTTGGCCTTCCGGGCACGGTCGGCGGCGCGGTGGCGAACAATGCCGGCGCGCATGGCACCGAGATGATCGACGCGATCGAGTCGGTCACGGTCATGGGGCCGGATGGGGTCGCGTGGGACCACGAGCGCGGCTGGCTCCGGGCGCGCTACCGCCACACCGTGCTGCGCTCGCCCGATCCGCGCGAACGCCCCGCCGGGACCCTGGTGATCGCCGTCACGCTGCGCTTGGCCCCCGGCGACCGCGAGCAACTGCTGTGTCTGGCCGACGAACACGCCGCCTGGCGCAAGGAGCATCAGCCACGCAAGCCCTGTGCGGGGTCGATCTTCAAGAATCCGCCCGGCACCTATGCGGGTCTGCTGATCGAACGGGTCGGGCTGAAGGGCCACCGGATTGGCGGGGCGCAAATCTCGCCGCTACACGCCAATTTCATCGTCAATGTCGGCGACGCGAAAGCCGCCGATGTCCTTGCTCTCATCCGCCACGCGCAACAGGTCGTGCGCGACCGCGAGGGTATCGTGTTAGAGACCGAGGTGGAGTTCGTCGGGGAGTGGGAGACGAGTGCCGAGGGCCGAGTGATGAGTGCCGAGGGATGAACACGAGGCCCATGAAGCCCCGAACCACGCCGCGCGCCCTCCACTCGGCACTCGGCACTCGGCACTCGGCACTCGGCACTGGGGGCGCATGATGGTTCATCGTAGGATTCGGGTCGGGGTCATTTTCGGGGGGCGCTCGGGCGAACACGACGTGTCGCTGCGCTCGGCCCGTGCGGTGATCGGCGCGCTGGACCCGGCGCGCTTCGAGGTGGTGCCGCTGGGTATCACCCGCGAGGGCCGCTGGTTGACCGGGGGCGACCCGCTCGCCCGGCTGGAAGCGGGCTCGGCGTTGGCACGGCTCGAAGGGCGCGCGGGCGATGACGCTGCGGGAGCAGGCGGCGAGCTGACGACCGTGGGCAGCGCCACGCCGCCGATCTTCGCTATCGGGCGCGAGCAGGGGGCGATGCACGGGCCGGTCGATGTGATCTTCCCCGTGCTGCACGGGCCGCGCGGCGAGGATGGCACGATCCAGGGGATGCTCGAATTGGCCGACATCCCCTATGTCGGGGCGGGGGTGCTGGCGTCGGCGGTGGCGATGGATAAGGCGCTCACCAAGGTCGTCCTGGCGCAGGCGGGTATCCCGCAGGCCCCGTGGCTGACGCTGCTCACGCGCGATTGGGCGCGCGAACCCGGGGCGGTCGAGGCGCGCGTCGCGCGCGATCTCGGATACCCCTGCTTCGTGAAGCCGGCCAACATGGGGTCGAGCGTCGGTATCACCAAAGTGGGGCAGCCGGGCGAACTCGCCGCCGCGCTCGAGCTGGCCGCTTCCTACGATCGTAAGCTGGTGATCGAGGCGGGCATCGATGCGCGCGAGTTGGAGATCGGCGTGCTCGGCAACGACGACCCGCTCGTCTCGGCGATCAGCGAGATCGCGCCGACTGGCGAGTTCTACGATTATGCGGCCAAGTACGTCGATGATGCCGGGGCGCATTACACGCTGCCTGCCGACATCCCGCCCGAGGCGGCGGAGGAACTGCGCGCGCTGGCCCTCCTGGCCTACAAGACGATCGATTGCGCCGGGATGGCGCGCATCGATTTCTTCCTCGAACGCGGCACCGGGCGCATCCTCTTGAACGAGATCAACACCATCCCCGGGTTCACGGCGATCAGCCAATATCCGAAGATGTGGGAGGCGAGCGGGCTGCCGTTCCAAGAATTGGTGGAGCGACTGATCGCGCTGGCGATCGAGCGGCACGACGAGAAGCGCGAGCGACGGTGAGCGGTCCTGGACCGGGGGAGCGCGAAATGGCAGGCGTCGATAACGGTCGTCGTCGCCCCGCACCGGCCACGGTGGGGCGGGCGACCCCGCCCGGCAAGGCGAAGACCGCCCCGGCCAGGACCGGGGGCGGGGAGCGGCGGACGAAGCGCGGCGCGGTGGCGCTAGCTCGGTCGCACGCCCCGCGCACTCGCGCGCAGTCGCCGGGACGCTTTCGCACGGTCTGGGCGAGCGGGCAGTTCGTCGCGCTGCTGGCCGCGCTCGCCTGCGGCGGGGCGATCGCCTACCTGCTGACCTCCCGTTCGCTGACAACGCAGGCGCTCGTGATCGACGGTGCCACGGCGACCACCGCAGAGCAGATCGCGGCGGCGAGCGGGGTGCTGGGCCACAATATCTTCACCATCGATCCGCAGCTTGTCGCTGAACGCTTGGTCGCGCTCCCTACCGTCCGCGAGGCGCACGCCTGGAGCGAACTGCCCGATCGCCTAGTCGTGCGGATCGGCGAGCGCCGGCCCGCGCTCGTTTGGCAGGTGGGCGACGAGCGTTTCCTGCTCGACGACGAGGGCTTCGTGATCGCGCTCGATCCCCCCGCCGAGACGGCGCAAGGGCTGCCGCGCGTGGCCGTGCGCGAGCTACCGGCGCCGCAGCTCGGCGGGCGGGTCGAGGCGACCCCGCTGGCGACCGCCCTGACCATCGCGCGCCGCGCGCCCGACCACGGACTCGTGCTCGCGGCTATCGAGTATGCCCCGACTGAGGGGATGGTGCTGCTCCTCGCCGCCGATCGGGACACCCCGGCAAAGCGGGTCATCATCGGTGGCGACGCGCGACTGGCAGAGAAACTCGCCGCCGCCGGGGCCATCCTCAAGGGCGACCAGAACTGGACAACCCTGAATGTCACCGCCCCGGACCGCCCCTTCTTCCCGGCGCGATAACCCACCGCGCGCCGCTCCCGGTCGCCGCCCGCTCCACACGCTCCTCCCCTCCCACCCGGTTGGTAGGGGTCGCGTATCTTGCTGTGTACGCTGTTGGCGCTCTCCAAGTCGGCGCATGGCGGGGCAGGCAGGGGCGGATTCTTCGCTCACGCTCAGAATGACAATTTCAAGGTGGATGTGCGCCGCGAGTGTGGCTGTCATCCTGGGCCGCACGGCAGCCCGTATGAAGTCGTCCATCTGGCTTGGAATTGTCATTCTGGGCGTGAGCGAAGAATCCGCCCCCTCCACTGCCCCCTTGATGGGAGGCTGACCGCGTATACATCGGTCATGCCGTATCGTGCCAGCGCACTTCGACAGCGCCCCTCGCGCGAGGGCGACACGGCGGTGTGTTAACATGGTGGGGTGGGGTGGGGAAGGGGGAGCGATGTTGAGGCGCGTGTCGTGGCTGCGCGAAGGGCCGCTGGCGAATCGGAACTATGCTCTCTTCCTGGCCGGTGCCTTCGTATCGAGCATCGGTAGTTGGATGCAGATGGTGGCGCTCGGCTGGACCGTGCTGCAGCTGAGCAATTCGACCTTCCTCCTCGGCGTCCTGGGCTTCGTGCAACTCGCCCCCGTACTCCTCTTGGGCGCGGTCGGCGGCGCGCTCGCCGACCGCGTCGATCGTCGCCGCTTCCTCTTCAAGACCCAAACGATCGCGGCCCTGCTCGGCGTGCTGCTCGCGGCGCTCCAATTCGCCGGGTATGCCACCGTGCCGGTGCTGCTCGCGGTCGCGGCGGCGAACGGGACGATCAGCGCGCTCAACAGCCCCGCCTGGATGTCGTTCATCAAGGAACTGGTCGGGCCGGAGCAACTGCGGCGCGCGGTGGCGATCAACTCCGCGCGCTTCAACCTCAGCCGGATCATCGGCCCGGCGATCGGCGGCTGGCTCCTGGTCGTCGCCGGCCCCGCCGCCTGCTTCACCGTCTACGCCATCAGCTTCATCGGCGTCCTGGCCGCGCTGGCCGCGATGCGCCCCGGTCGTCCCTCCGTGCCGATCGCGAGCGGCGTGCCGACCAAAGGCGTGCTGGCCGTGGCGCGCAATCCGCAATTGCGGGCCGTGCTGCTGCCCGCCCTGGGCCTGACGATCCTGGTCATGCCGTACAGCAACTTCCTACCGGCGATGGCGCGCGATGTTTTCCATACCGGGGCGGGCGGGTTGAGCCTGCTGCTCACGGCGACCGGCATCGGCGCGATCAGCGGCGCGATCCTCTCCGGGCTGCCGTTCGTCGCGCGCAAGCCGCGTCAGGCGCTGGCGGTCCTGCAAGTCGTCGCGGGCGGGATGCTGGCCGCCTTCGCCTGGTCGCCGACGTTCGCGCTGGGCCTCGCTTGCATCGTCGTCTTCGGCGCGGCGGTGATCGGCTACATGACCACGGCCAATGCCACGATCCAGTTGGCGGCCGAGCCCGGCACCGAAGGACGCGCGCTGGGACTCTGGATCATCGTGAATCAGGGGATGGTGCCGCTCGGGAGCCTGCTGATCGGCGCGGCCACGAACGTGGTCAGTGTCCGCACCGCGCTCGGTTGCGCCGGTCTGGGCTGCGTGATCTGCGGCGTGGTGGCCGTCTACGTCGCGCGGCGTGCGACCGATATACCATCCCTGAAGCGACCACTCGGGACGAGGCCGGTGGCCTGATCGCACCGCAGATCGCAGTCCCGACCGATTGACCCCGAGGCGAGTGTCCGTTACAATGCGTACGGATACCCAACGTTTGGCATTCTGCGAGTACGTCCGGGTGTGGTATACTGCGGCGAGGCGTGCTTGTAGCCGCGCGATGCGGTGATTGACCGGGGTATGGCCCCTCAAAAGGGCGAAAGCGAGGGCGACCGGATGTCGCGCGGTCACGCGGTCGTCGCGATCGATCTGGGCACGAGCAAAGCGTGCGCCATCGTCGCCGAGGGGCTAGCCAACGGGCGCACCGCCATCGTCGGTGTCGGCCTCTGCCCGGCGCGCGGCATGGCGAAAGGGATGATCACCGACCTCGACGAAGTCGGCGCGACGATTGGTCGGGCGATCGAGCGCGCCGAGCGTCATTCGGGCTATCGCATCATCTCCGCCTACGTCGGGGTGTCCGGGGCGCACCTCACCTCGACTAACGGGCGTGGTGTCGTCGCCCTGCCGCGTCACCAGCCGGAGATCATGCGCGCCGAGGTGGCGCGCGTACTCGACGCGGCGAGCAGCGCTCCCGCCCTGGCGAACCAGGAGATTTTGCACATCCTGCCCCGTTCGTACATAGTAGACGGACAGCAAGGGATCGCCGATCCACTCGGGATGCTGGGCAGCCGCCTGGAGGTCGAGGCCCACATCGTCAGCGGTTCCGCGACCGCCATCCGCAACGTCACGCGCGCGATGGAGCGCGCGGGGATCGCGATCGATGAGCTGGTCCCCGAGCCGCTGGCCGCCGCCGAGGCGGCCCTGACCCCCGCCGAGCGCGAGATGGGGGTTGCGCTGGTCGACATCGGCGCGGGGACGACCGACATCGCCATCTTCGTGGAGGATGCGATCTGGCGCACAGCGGTCCTGCCGCTCGGCGGCAACCATCTGACGAACGATCTCTCGATCGTGCTACAGGTGCCATTCGAGGCGGCGGAGGCCTTGAAGATCGGTGCCGGGCGGGCGATGCCGCTCCCCGGCCTGCCGAACGGTCACAGGGCGGATGACGCCGACCGCCTGGAAGTCGAGGGCTTCGATGGGGCTATCCGGCGGGTCTCGCGCCGCACCGCGCACGAGGTTATCGAGGCGCGGCTGGAACAACTGCTGACCCTCGTGCGGAAGGAGTTGCGCGAGTCCGGCTACGACGGTGCCCTGCCCGGCGGTATCGTGCTGACCGGCGGGACGGCGCTGCTGCCCGAGATCGCCGAGTTTACCCGGCAAGTCGTCGGGATGCGCGCCCGAGTGGGCACCCCGCGTCGTTTGGCGGGCCTGGGCGACTCGCTCGGCGGTCCGGCCTTTGCGACGGCGGTTGGCCTGGCGCAATGGGGCCTGGCGCGACAGCAGGCGGCTGCTGCGCCGCGCCGCGCCGGTCGCGCCACGATCGATCGGGCGCGTTCACCGAGTGGCCTGGGGCGCTGGCTCCGCGAGTTGCTGCCGTGAGGCGATGGGGGCGGAGGAATCGATGAACAGGGCGAGCTATCGCGAATCCGGTCGCATCGTGGGTGCTGCGTGAGCAGAAGAGTGGGGAGTAAGAACATGTCAGGAGGGCCGCGTATGTACGGATCATCGTTCTCGTTCGGCGACATCGAAAACTTCGCGCACATCAAGGTGATCGGTGTCGGCGGCGGTGGCAGCAACGCGGTCAATCGCATGATCGAGGCCGGGGTCCAGGGCGTCGAATTCATCACCGTGAACACGGACGCGCAGGCGCTGGTCCATTCCCGCTCGCCGATCTCGCTGCGCATCGGTGACAAACTGACGAAGGGGCTGGGCGCGGGCGGGAATCCGCAGGTCGGCTCGAAGGCGGCCGAGGAGAGCAGCGAGGCGCTGTTCGACGCGCTGCGCGGGTCGGACATGATCTTCGTCACCGCCGGGATGGGCGGTGGCACCGGCACCGGGGCCTCGCCGATCATCGCGCAGATCGCCAAGGAGGTCGGCGCGCTGACCGTTGGTGTGGTGACGAAGCCGTTCGAGTTCGAGGGGAATCGCCGCAAGATGATCGCCGAGCAGGGGATCGCGATGCTCAAGGAGCATGTGGACACCCTGATCACGATCCCGAATCAGCGCCTGCTCCAACTGGTCGACAAGAACACCCCGTTCCTGGAAGCCTTCCGCCACGCCGACGACGTGTTGCGCCAGGGTATCCAGGGGATCTCCGATCTGATCACGCAGACCGGCATCATCAACCTCGACTTCGCCGATGTGAAGAGCATCATGCAGGAGGCCGGCTCGGCGCTGATGGCGATCGGGCACGGCTCCGGCGAGGGGCGGATGATTAACGCGGCGCGGATGGCGATCGAGAGCCCCCTGCTCGAGATCTCGATCGAGGGCGCGACCGGCGTCCTCTACAACGTCACCGGTGGCCTCGACCTCGGCATGGTCGAGTTGGACGAGGCGGCGCGCATCATCGCGGAGGCCGCCGATCCCGACGCCAACATCATCTTCGGCGCGACGATCGACGAGTCGATGGGCAAGGATGTCAAGATCACGCTGATCGCGACTGGCTTCGATGAAGGGCGGAACAAGGTCCGCTCGATCGGCGGCGGTCCGCTCAATCCGCGCGGCACCGGCACCGGGTTCAACCAGGGCTTCGGCGGCTTCGGGACCAACCTGCCGCCCGCCCGGCAGCCCCTCGCGCCGCCCGAGCGCCCCGAGCGCCCCGAGCGCCCCGAGCGTCAGCAGCCCCCCGCCTCCGAGCGCGGGTTCGATCGCCAGCCGCAAGCACCGTCCCAGCGTGACAACGAACTCGACTTTCCGCCCTTCATCCGCCGCCTGCGCGGCGACAAGTAGTCGCGTCAGCACCTCGAGCCCACAGCGAAGGGGAGCGGCTTCAAACGCCGCTCCCCTTCGCTGTGGGCCCGGCGATCCTTGCCCGGCGGCGCGAGTGCTTCCGCCCCGCCCCCGAACCTCGACACGCGCCTGCGCGACCGGACGGACGCGGAGGCCCCGCCGACATGTCGGCGGGGCCTCGCTCGATGGTATTGTGCGGCTGCGGCTCGTCCGTTAGCCCAGGAACGGCGCGAGGTCGCGCATCAGGGCCGGCTTCGGCTTGGCCCCGACGATCTGCTTCACCGGCTGACCACCCTTGAAGAGGATCATCGTCGGGATGCTCATCACGTTGAACTGGCCGGCGACGCGCTGGTTCTCGTCGATGTCGAGCTTGAGGATCGTCAGCTTATCGCCCTGCTCGTTCGCGATCTCGTCCAGCACCGGCCCGACCGCGCGGCAAGGGCCGCACCACTCGGCCCAAAAGTCGACCAGAACGGTCCCTTCGGCCTTCAACACCATCTCGTCGAACGTCGCGTCGGTGACCGGCTGTGGCTTCGTCATCGTGGCACTTCCCCCTTCGAATCTGCGCAAATGCGGGCCCCGCCGTCGCAGCGCTTGCGACCGACCGAGGCGCTCCTGTAGATGCTAACGATCGTCCCCGCCCCGCTATTCCCTCGACGCACGAATTATACCGCAGGTCGAGTACGACTTCGCCGACGGATCTGTGGGCGCGGATCGTTGCGGGACGGTTTTCAGACCGCAAGGAGGGGGCGGCCGACTAGCCCACCTCAGGTGCGAGATCGCGCGCTGGATGCTGCGAAAAGTAGCAGGGCGTGCTATGCTGTCAAGCGATGGGGTTAAGCCATAGGCGTAGCCTGCGACAGCGCGCGGGGGGAGGAATTGCCGATGGCCGAATATATGAATGCCGCGCTCAAGCACCTCACCATCGAACAGTTGCCCGATGGTGAAGGATTCTTCATTGCAACCGACGTCCTCCCCGGCGTCTGGGGGCATGGCGCGACGATCGCCGAGGCCTTGGCAGACTTCTCGTGGGGCGTCGAGGGCTGGGTCGCGCTCGCGTTCCAGCGTGGCATAGAAATTCCGGCGATCGAGGGGGTCAGGCCGACGATGCAGGCGGCTTAAGTGCCGCACTTCGGGGCCATCAGTCGCACGAAAATGATTAGGGCGCGGCCCGGCTAGTTTTACAACGTGAGTTCCTGAACAGCGCCCGCACTTGCTGTCAGTGAAAGCAGGAGTAGCGCCAAATCCGGCATCGTCAGCGCGTACTGGCGCAGCAGGATAATCCAGCACCGACGCCGATGTCACGTTGTAAAACTAGTGGGTCGGTTGTCATGGGCGTAGCCATTTCTCGGGTCGGGTGCGATACCGTGGCGGTCGGAATCGTCGCGCGATGTCGCAGGGGGGGAGCCGTGACCCGCCGCCAGAAAGACCCGCTACGCC
>JAABUN010001699.1_pt1 | contig 45722 bp, 42 predicted proteins | sample 5559311 | NCBI WGS metagenome assembly JAABUN01 (sample SAMN10711877, study PRJNA513370) | rock metagenome | isolation source: Antarctica rocks | place: Antarctica: Victoria Land, Siegfried Peak sud
GGTGCTCGACCAGCTCGGCGATCGACTGCTGGTGGGTGGCGGGGGCCAGCCTGGCCACGACCGCGGCCTGGTCCAGCGACAGGCGCCCGGCACCGAGGCGGTCCAGCGTGGCCGGGATCTCCTCGCGACGGCGGGCGATACGGACCACGTCACGGGCCCGGGACGGGGACAGCCCGACCCGCACCACCAGCCAGTGCTCGGGCGATCGGAACCCACCACCACCCCACAGCTCACCCTCCAGCAGGCGTGAGGTCAGGTCGACCAGATCCGCGTGGGTCCGGTTCAACCGCCCCGCCAGCACCGCAGCGCGGTCCTGGAGCTCGTCCACGTTCGGTTCGTCGTCGACCACCGTCATACCCGAATCGTACACCTGTTCGAGTAAGGACGCAATGGTGTGCCAGACAAACGATCTCAGGCTGAAACATCAGCCTCGTCCTCAGTGGACGCGACCCAGAGTTGAGCCGGCCGGTCGCCGACCTGGGCAGCCAGCAGCTGCTGCAGGTGGACGGGCGCGGGTGGCCCGGACCGTCCCCGTGGTTGACGGCACCGCGTCCCCTGTGCAGAGCGCGCCGCCACTTGTCGGTGCGCTCGTCCATCTCCTGGCCCGAGTCCATGGCCGCGAGAAAGCCGGGGGTGAGCAGGTGCGCGTCAGCCTCCTACCAGCACCGGATGTGGCACCGGGCCATCGCCCGGGCATCCGCCAGGACGGCCGGCCTGATGAGCACTGGTGCTGTGTCAGGGGGTGCCGTCACCGGGTTCCACCGACTGGTCAGCGACCTGCTCCCCCGCTGCGATGGCCGCCTCGAGCCGGTGCACCTTCGCCTGCATCTCGCCGCTTCGACCGGGCCGGATGTCGGCCTTGAGCACCAGCCCCACCCGGTCACCGTGCCGCCCCACGGCCTCACAGGCACGGCGCACCACGTCCATGCACTCGTCCCACTCACCCTCGATCGTGGTGAACATCGAGTCGGTTTGGTGCGGCAGCCCTGAGTCCCGGACGATCCGCACCGCGTCGGCAACAGCAGCGGCCACGGAGCTACCGGTACCGGAGGGGGCCACAGAGAAGGCGATCAACATGCCCACACCCTGCCACCCCTTCAGCACTACGTCAGGTCAGGGCGGCGAGGAGGCGGTCGGCGGCCGAGTACGGGTCGGTGCGGCCGGCGAGCACCTCGGCGGCGAGGTCGGCCAGGCCAGGGCCCTCGCCAGCACCGGCACGAAGGTCGCCGATCCGGGCTCTCAGGGCGGCCAGCGTGATGGCCTCGATCTCCCCGGCCACCCGCGCGGTGCGTCGCCGCTCGAGCTCGCCGGTCTCCTGGGACCAGTCGCGGTGCTGCTGCAGCGCCTCGAGCAGGTCGTCCACGCCCTCCCCTCGGGAGGCGACCATCCGGACCACCGGCGCGCGCCAGTCCCCAGCCTCGCGGCGCTCGGCGAGCGAGATCATGCCGCGCAGGTCGCGCATGGTGGCCCCGACGCCCTCCCGGTCGGCCTTGTTGACGGCGAACACGTCACCGATCTCCAATATCCCGGCCTTGGCAGCCTGGATACCGTCACCCATCCCCGGCGCCAGCAGCACGACGGTGGTGTCGGCGGAGGCGGCGACCTCGACCTCGCTCTGCCCGACTCCCACCGTCTCCACCAGGACGACGTCACAACCGCACGCGTCCAGCACCCTGATCGCCTGCGGGGTCGCCCACGACAGCCCGCCGAGGTGACCGCGGCTGGCCATGGAGCGGATGTAGACACCTGGGTCCAGCGCGTGGTCAGCCATCCGGACCCGGTCGCCGAGCAGCGCACCACCGGAGAAGGGCGAGGACGGGTCGACCGCCAGCACCCCGACCCGAAGCTCCTCTGCACGAAGCGCTTTCACCAACGCAGAGGTGGAGGTCGACTTGCCCACCCCGGGCGAGCCGGTCAACCCGATGACCCACGCCGAGCCCGCGTGCCCGGCGAGCGCGGCCATCACCTCCCGCAGCTGCGGGGATGCGTCCTCGACCAGCGAGATCAGCCGGGCGACGGCCCGGGGCGACCCCTCGCGTGCGCGTTCCAGCAGCTCGGTGACGTCTACGGTCCGTGCCATCGCGCGGCTGTTCTCCTGGGGTGCAGCGTCAGTCGGGTTCGGGTCGGCCAAAGAGGCTGTTAGGCCTTGGCTGGCACGCGCAGGATGAGGGCGTCACCCTGCCCTCCGCCGCCGCAGAGGGCGGCCGCGCCCACACCGCCACCACGGCGACCCAGCTCAAGAGCCAGGTGCAGCACGATGCGCGCCCCGGACATGCCGATCGGGTGCCCCACCGCGATGGCCCCGCCGTTGACGTTGACCTTGTCCGGGTCCAGCCCCAGCTCCTTGGTGGAGGCCAGGCCCACCGCGGCGAAGGCCTCGTTGATCTCGACGAGGTCCAGGTCGGTCGGGGAGATGCCCTCCCTCTCGCAGGCACGGACGATGGCCCTGGACGGCTGGCTCTGCAGCGTGGAGTCCGGCCCGGCCACGACACCGTGGGCCCCGATCTCGGCGATCCAGGACAGTCCCAGCTCCTGGGCCTTGTCCTTGCTCATGACCACCACGGCGCAGGCGCCGTCCGAGATCTGCGAGGCGGATCCCGCCGTGATGGTGCCGTCCTTGGAGAACGCGGGTCGCAGCCTGCCCAAGGACGCCGTGGTGGTGTCGGGCCGGATCCCCTCGTCGTCCTTGAACTGGATAGCCTCACCCTTGCGCTGAGGGATCTGCACGGAGACGACCTCGTCGTCGAAGAGCCCGTCCTTCCAGGCCCGCGCAGCGAGCTGGTGGCTGCGCGCCGCGTAAGCGTCTTGCTCCTCGCGGCTGAACTCGTTCTCGCCGTGGTTGGCAGCATCGGTCAGGCCACCCATGGCCTGGTCGGTGAAGGCGTCCCACAAGCCGTCGTAGGCCATGTGGTCGCGGACCGCGACATCGCCGTACTTGTATCCCGAGCGCGACTTCTCGAGCAGGTGCGGGGCCTGGGTCATGGACTCCATGCCGCCGGCCACCACGATGTCGAACTCGCCGGCGCGGATGACCTGGTCGGCCAGGGCGATGGCGTCGATGCCGGACAGGCACACCTTGTTGATCCCCACCGAGGGGACGCTCATGGGGATGCCGGCGTTCACTGCCGCCTGCCGGTACGGGGCCTGGCCCGCCCCGGCCGGCAGGACCTGGCCCAGGATCACGTACTCGACCTGCTCGGGCGCCACCCCCGCCTTGTCCAAGGCACCCTTGATGGCGACGCCACCGAGGTCGGCGGCACTGAAGTCCTTCAGTGAGCCGAGCAGCCGACCCATGGGGGTGCGGGCACCGGCGACGATGACGGACGTACGGGGGCTGGTCACGGGTTCCTCCTGGGACTGTCCGCAGTGCCCCTGCCTCGCGGGCCTGCTGAATCGGCGTCGATCTCGCAGCACCATCCTAGCGAGAGGGCGGCCAGGTGACTCCTGCGGTGATCGACGTCACGGCGGCCTTGCCAAGGTGCATCCGCTGGAGCAGCATGGCACCGCCAGCGGCACGGCCCCGCGCGCTGGACGACGCACCCTGGGAGTGCCCAGGAAGGCCATTCGCGTACCGGTCCCCGTCCTGCTGCTCGTCGCTGCTTTGCTGGGCGCCCCCGCGAGCCCGGCGGCAGCCGCTGACGTCTTCGGCATCCGCTTCCACGGCGGCGTCGCCCTTGCTGCTTGGACGACGTGCCCGTCCGCGCAGGCCGGCGACATCTGCGAGGACACCAGGGCGATCGCCTCGGACGCCTCGACCGCGGAGCGGTTTTCCCGGTGTGCGCGAACGCGACAAAGGCCCCCGGGTGGTACTTCAACGCTTCCTCTACGAGGTCGTCGAGGTCGATGGGTCGCTCCGGCCCATCCCCGTGCTGGAGAGCCTCGGCGGCACGGACGACGCGGTGGTGCGGATCGACCATCGAAGCCGCTCCGCGTCAGCGACCGCCACCGTCCCCATGAGCACCACCGAGTACCGCGACACCTCCGTGGTCTTCGAGGACGTCGTGACCGTCCACGTCCGGTGGACCGGGCAGGGCTCCCTGCTGACCATCGACGAGCGCGACCACCACGTGGACGCTGCAGTGCTCAGCCTCTCCTTCACCAAGGGGTGGCAGCGGCCGGCGGCGGTCGCCGGCACGCTGGACGGTGTGCCGGTCGCCGGAGTGCCGCAGGTCGAGGGAAACACCCTCTTCAACGTCCGGCAGGGAGAGCTGACCGTCTACAAGCGCCAGCGCTGAGCGGGCCGGTGACCGATGTCACCGTCGCAGAAAGGGGACGCGGCCGCTGGGGGCTCCTACGCTGCGCTGCATGTCGCTCCCCAGTGCCCTGTTCACCCAGATCGACCACGTGGGCATCGCGGTGCCAGATCTCGACGAGGCGATCGCGTTCTACCAGGACGCCTTCGGCATGCAGCTGCTGCACACGGAGACCAACGTCGAGCAGGGCGTGCGCGAGGCGATGATGGGGGTCGGAGGGTCCGCCATCCAGCTGCTTGCCCCGCTCTCGCCCGAGTCTACGATCGCGACGTTCCTCGGCCGCAACGGTCCCGGCATCCAGCAGCTGGCCTACCGGGTCACAGACATCGACGCGGTCTGCGCCACCCTGCGCGAGCGCGGCCTGCGGCTGCTGTACGACGAGCCCCGGCGCGGTACCTCGAACAGCCGGGTCAACTTCATCCACCCCAAGGACGCAGGCGGCGTGCTGGTCGAGCTCGTGGAACCGGCTGGTGTCCTCGATCACAACGCCTCCCGCTGATGGTGACCGGTCAGTAGCCTCGGGCAGCACCGAGCAAGCGCGCCGCAGCACCCGCGGGGTCCGGGACGACCCGGCCCCGCCCTTCACCGGAGGACGACGTGGACCAGATCGCAGCCGCCATCCTCGCCGGGGACCTCGAGTCCGTCGGCGGCCTGGAGATCCCCGACCACTACCGCGCCGTCACCGTCCACAAGGACGAGGCCGAGATGTTCACCGGGCTGGAGAGCCGGGACAAGGACCCCCGCAGGTCGCTGCACGTGGAGGACGTGGCCACTCCCGAGCTCGGCCCGGGCGAGGCGCTCATCGCCGTGATGGCCTCGGCCATCAACTACAACACCGTGTGGACCTCGATCTTCGAGCCGGTCTCCACGTTCGGCTTCCTGGAGCGCTACGCCCGCACCTCCCCCCTGGCGGCCAAGCACGACCAGCCGTACCACGTGGTCGGTTCCGACCTGTCCGGCGTGGTCCTGCGCACCGGCCCCGGTGTCCACGCCTGGAAGCCCGGCCAGGAGGTGGTGGCGCACTGCCTGTCGGTCGAGCTGGAGCGGCCCGAAGGGCACAACGACACGATGCTCGATCCGGAGCAGCGCATCTGGGGCTTCGAGACCAACTTCGGCGGCCTGGCCAATCTCGCCCTGGTCAAGGCCAACCAGCTGATGCCCAAGCCGGCCCACCTCACCTGGGAGGAGGCCGCCTCCCCCGGGCTGGTGAACAGCACGGCCTACCGGCAGCTCATCTCCCGCAACGGGGCCGGGCTCAAGCTCGGTGACACCGTGCTGATCTGGGGCGCGTCCGGCGGGCTGGGCTCCTACGCCACCCAGATGGCGCTGGCCGCCGGGGCCACGCCCGTGTGCGTGGTGTCCAGCGACGACAAGGCCGACATCTGCCGGGCCATGGGCGCCGAGCTGATCATCGACCGCAAGGCCGAGGGGTACAAGTTCTGGAAGGACGAACGCACCCAGGACCCCAGGGAGTGGCGACGTTTCGGCGCCCGCATCCGCGAGCTCACCGGAGGCCGTGACGTCGACATCGTCTTCGAGCACCCAGGCCGGGAGACCTTCGGCGCCAGCGTGTTCGCCGCACGCAAGGGCGGCACCATCGTCACCTGCGCCTCCACCTCGGGGTACATGCACGAGTACGACAACCGCTACCTGTGGATGAGCCTGAAACGCATCGTCGGTTCCCACTTCGCCAACTACCGGGAGGCGTGGGAGGCCAACGACCTGATCGCGCGCGGGATCATCCACCCCACCCTGTCCAAGACCTACCCGCTGGACGAGGTGGGCAACGCGGCGAACGACGTGCACCAGAACATGCACCAGGGCAAGGTCGGGGTGCTCGCGCTCGCGCCGCAGGAGGGACTGGGCGTGAGCGATCCCGACAAGCGCGAGCGTTTCGTCGATCAGATCAACAGGTTCCGGGACGTCTGACTCGAGACCTGTCAGGCCCTGACGGTCGCCCCGTGCCGGGCGGCCTTGTCCTGGTACATCGCCGCGTCAGCAGCCGACAGCGCCTCGCCGGGCGTCGTGGCGCACGCAAAGGCGACCACGCCGACGCTCGCACCGAGCTCGAGCAGCCCGGTGGGGCCGGAGCCGGGAACGGTGATCTGGGCTGCCCGGCGTAGTCGTCCGGTCCAGACTCCGAGTGCCGCTGCGCTCATGGGCAGCACGGCAGCCACCACGAACTCGTCTCCACCGAGTCGTCCGTGCAGATCCGCACCTCGGCCGGTCCTCGCGATCGCTTCCGCGAACGATCGAAGAGCGTCGTCACCCACGGCGTGCCCGAGTGTGTCGTTGATGCGCTTGAAGCCGTCGAGGTCGCAGAAACCGACGGCCAGCTGTTCCGTGCCGGGCCTCAGGTTGGCCGACGCAGCCACCAGCCAGCGCTCGATGCCGCGTCTGTTGAGCAGACGCGTCAGCGGGTCCCGCAGCGCAAGGTCATCAACCTCTGTCAGCCGGCTCTCGAGCTCGACGGCACGCTGCTCCTGCGCCGTGGCACTGGACTGGGCCGCGATCTGCTGGCCGATGAGGACGGCGAACATCCGCATGGTCGCGAGGTGACGCGGGTCGACGTCGACCGTGTCACCGCTCGCACCACACAGCGTGCCGATGACCATCGAGTCCTGGTCGAGCACCGGGACGCTGACGTACGTCGTGATGCCGAGGGCCGCTGCGGCCTGGGAGTCACCCCACACCGCAGGCACGTCTGTGGTGCACGGACGACCCTCATCGAGGGAACGCCTGCACAAGGTGTCTGACCACTCCACTGCCAGTCCCTCGGGAATCTGCATGGTGGCCGTGTTCAGCGCGTACAGGATCCGCTGCTCGTCCGCGGCCCAGTCGACGGTGGTCAGGTAGGTCGAGTCGAGGCCGGTCGCTTCCTGCAACATCTCCAGCAGCGGCCGGCTCAGCTGCTCCAGCGTCGGACCATCAGCGAAGGCCCCGGCAACGCGTTCCAGCGCATCACGGGCGGTTGCCTGCACCCCCGGCCGCGTCGGGAGGCGCGTGTCCGGCGGAGTGGGCCGCAACAGCTCGCTGACGTACTCGGCCACGGTCTGCAGGGTCACGATGTCGCGCTCCTCGAGGACCCGCACGGTCGTGGATGCGGCGCAGCAGAGGGCTCCGACCACTGTGCCGCCGACGTGCAGCGGAACCCCCGCGTAGGCACCCACCCCGAACAAGGCGGTGTGGGGATGGGCAGCAAGATCGCGGTGCGCCTCCGTGTCGGCGACGATCGGGCCGACCTCGCCGCTGATGAACAGGTGGCAGAGGGTGTCCTGCACCGGGTGGGAGAGCCCAACCGGAACGGGAGTGGCCCCACGAGCGTTCGCCGCGTGCGTGACGACCCGGGCTCCGTCGTCCAGCTCGCCCACGAATGCGACGTCCATCCCGAGCTCTTCCAAGAGCAGGCCCAACGCCCGCTGGATGCGCGCGGAGGACGGACCCGACGCCTCGTCCAGGACGAGGCGGAGCATGGGCCGTTCGCCCGACGGCAGAGTCATTTCCTCATCATCGGCGCTCAGCGGGCTGAGTTGAGCCAGCGAACACCGCCCGTGCGTCACACTCTCAGTGTCAGCTGTGAGTACGTCATCCACCGCTGGACGCTATGACGGCACGCGCTGCCTCCAGGGTTGCAGAGACCTGTTCACGCTGCGCGAGGAGTACCGACTCGTTCTCGAGCACGAGCTGAGCCTGGTGACCTGCCTCGAGATCTCCCAGTCGTTGGACGAGCATCGTCGAGTCCTTGCACTCGACATCAGCGACAGCCAGGCGGATGCTGCTCTCCCGATCCGCGTCTGCCGCGAACGCTGGAATCCATGCATCCCCGGGAGGCGCCGGCACTCCCTTCTCCTGGAGACAGCTCGTCCAGTCGGCACGGATGTCCTGCGCCGGGTCGGAGGCAAGCACTGTCTGGTATCCGTCGACTCCTAGACCCTCAGAGCCGAGCGGCGAGACGATCAGGACATGTCGAGACTCCTCGCCACACATCAGCTGTTGCTCGATCCACCCCGCTGGCCGGTCGACAGCATTGAGCTCTTCCAGACGCCGCGCCTCCGGCGTGGGCGGTGGAGGGTCGTACCCATAGAGCTCGGCTTCACCGCTGATCCACACGCCGTAACGCCGGTCAGAGGGGCGCTTCTCCGTCCGCCGATCCACCACGCCGTACGTGAATCCTGCGTCGACCATGCACTCATCCATCAGGACGTCGAAGGCAAGTTCCGAGATCGCCTGTTCTTCCTGCGACGGTTCGAAGCGATCAAGCGGCAGACCGATGACGCCCTTGCCCGCATCGATCGAGGCCCGCTCAGCGCTGTCGCCCGACGCACTCTCCTGTGCTGGGCGGACCTGCTGCTGCTGCGGACCGACGGCCAGCCCCGCGCCGAGCACAGCAGCCGTGACGGCTGCCACCCCTGCGGTCGTCGTCCAGGCCCAACGGCGGCGGCGCACGCGTCGTCCGTCCAGGACCGAGCGAGTGACGAGGTGTGGCTCGCAGTGAGGCATCTCGGCGCTGGACATGGCCTCGCGCAGGGCTGCACGCAGGTCCGTGGTCATCCGGGGCTCCTCTGGGCCAAGGGGGACGGTTCCAGTGCAAGACGCATGCGGCGCAGTGCGCGGTGCGCGGTGGACTTGACCGTGCCGGGCGCGATCCCGAGCTCGGCGGCGATCTCGCGCTCGCTGAGGTCGATGAAGTAGCGCAGCACGATGACGGCACGCTCCCGCTGGGTCAGGATGGCAAGAGCCGGCAGGACCGTTCGTCGATCGATCAGCGCCGCCAGCGCCTGCTCGTCGGGGACGGACAGAACCTCAGGAACGATGTCGACCAGGCGCTCGCGCCGCGTGCGGCGCCAGGTGTCGGTGTGGGTGTTCACGACGACCCGGCGCGCATAGGCCGTGGCGTCCTCGACCCGTACCCGGTGCCACGCGAGGTACGTCTTGACCAGAGCTTGCTGGAGGAGGTCATCAGCGCGTGCGGCGTCGCCGGTCAGCAGGTAGGCGGTACGCCACAACGACGGCGTGGCCGCGGAGGCGAAGCCGGTGAACTGCTCGTCACGGGTCATCGGATCTCCTGTCGGCCGGTGGGGTCATGACTGGACTACGCCTGAGCTGTCTTGTTGGTTCTGTCGATCAGCCGGTGGCCACCGCTAGGCTCGTTCCACTCACGCGGAGGGACGCGCATTGACCTCGGACGGCACTGGCATAACCCAAGACACGACCGAGCAGCCGGTCGAGACAGTGGCACAGCCCGTCGACGCCGGGGCGCCGAACGCGGTCCCCGCAGCACCGTCCCCCAGCTCGCGCCGCCGCCGGGCCCTGCGCCGGGTCCAGGGCGCCCTGCCCTCACCCGAGCGGCGCGCGGAGGTCCGCCACGCCTTGGCGCGACGCCGTGCCCTGGGACGCGGGCAGACCATTGCCCCGACGTTGGACCAGCTGCTGGAAGCCCGGCGGGCCACGGCCGCCGCCGGCGGCAGCGCTCCTGGCGGCCCTGCTTCCGCGACCGCTGCGACTGCCGCGACCGCTGCGACTGCCGCGTCCGCCGCGACCGCCGCGACCGCCGCGACCGCCGCGACCGAGGAGGACTCTTCCGCTCACGTAGGCAGCCCCTCGGGCCCAGTCGTGGCAGCACCCCCGGGCGGTCAGGCCGCCGCGGGGGCACAGGCAGAACCGGTCGCCACGGGGGCCACAGGCGCCCCGGGTGCTTCGGGTGCTTCGGGCTCGACCCGCTTCGGCGTGCCAGGCCGCGCCTTCGACCGTGGGCACCCCTTCTCCGTCGGCTTCATCGGGGCGCTCGGCGTCCTGATCGCCATCGCGCTTATGGATCTGCTCGGCAACCTCTCGAACGTGATCACCCTGCTCGTCGTCGCGTTGTTCCTGGCGCTGGCCCTGGAACCGGTGGTGGAGTGGCTGGTCCGGCACGGCGTCCGGCGCGGCGGTGCCATCGGCCTGGTCTTCCTCGCCGTCGTAGCCGTCTTCGTGGGTTTCGGCTTCATGGTCGTGCCCATCCTGATCGATCAGGGGGCGCAGCTGGCCACGACGATCCCGCAGTACTTCCAGCAGGTGCAGAGCACCGAGTGGTTCACCGACCTGGACCGCCGCTACGACCTGGTCGGGCGCGTGACCGAGGAGCTGGAGCAGCGCGTCGCCGACGGGCAGACGATGAGCGCCATCGCCGGTGGGGTGCTGGGCGCCGGACAGGCGCTCCTGGGCGGGGTGTTCAGTGCCCTGACTGTGCTGATCCTGACCCTGTACTTCCTGGCTTCGATGCGCACCCTGCGGTCGACGACCTACCGGCTGGTCCCTTCCTCGCGCCGCGAGCGCGTGCAGCTGCTCGGCGACGAGATCAGCCGGCGCATCGGTGGGTACGTCATGGGCCAGCTGGCGATCGCCACCCTGAACGGGATCTGCTCGTACGTGGTGATGCTCGTCTTGGACATCCCCTACCCCGCCGTGCTGGCGATCGCAGTCGGTCTCATCGGTCTGATCCCGCTGGTCGGCGCCACCATCGGGGCTGTGCTGGTGGTGGCTGTGGCGCTGTTCGTCTCGCTGCCCACCGCGCTCATCGTGCTGGTCTACTACCTCATCTACCAGCAGGTGGAGAACTACGTGATCGCGCCGAAGATCATGGCGCGGACGGTCTCTGTGCCAGGCGGCCTGGCCATCGTCGCCGCGCTCACCGGGGGAAGCCTGCTGGGTGCCCTGGGTGCCCTGATCGCGATCCCCATCGCCGCGGGGATCCTGCTGGTCGTGCAAGAGGTCCTCATGCCGCGCCAGGACCGGCTCTAGCAAGCTCATCCCATCAGCGCCGCCGGTCGTCGGCGACCTCGAAGGGGCCGTCCCAGGTGGTCGGCAGCGGTACCGCGACCTGCGGCGCGACCTGGGCGACGATCTCGTCCAGCACGCGTCGCACCGCCGCCTCACCCACCCACAGGTGCTTGGCGCCCTCCACCCCGACCACCCTGGCCTGCGCGATGGCGGCGAAGCGCTGCGTGGCCTCCTCCGGACGCAGGTAGTCGTCATGCTCGGGCACCAGGGCAAGGACGGGGTGCCCGGAACGCTGCCAGGCCTGCAGGTGCTCGGGCGCAGAGAACCGCAGCGGGGGTGAGAGCAGCACCGCCCCTGCCACGGAGGGGTCGCAGCCGTGCATGAGCGCGAGGTCCGTACCGAACGACCACCCGACCAGCCAGCGGTGGGGCAGGTCCCGGAACTCGGCCAGCTCGATCGCCGCCGCGACGTCGTAGCGCTCGGCGTCCCCCTCGTCGAACTGCCCGCCGCTGGTGCCGCGCGGGCTGCTCACCCCCCGCAGGTTGAAGCGCAGCACGGCGATCCCCGCGAGCGCGGGCAGCCGCCAGGCGGCCTTGCGAAAGACGTGGCTGTCCATGAAGCCGCCGTGGGTGGGCAGCGGGTGCAGCGTCAGCAGGGTGGCGACGGGGTCGCGGTCCAGCGGCAGCGCCAGCTCGCCCACCAGCGTGTGGCCGTCGGCGGTCTGCAGCTCCACGTCCTCGCGGCGTGCGGGCAGCACCGTGGCGGCACGGATCTGGTGCGGTTCGTCTGGTGGCGTAAGGCTCACCGGGAGACCCTAGTGGGGGCCGGTACAGCGCGCCCGGTCCGTGCGAAGAAGGGAGCCGAGGTCTCCGATGCTCATCGTGCTGCTCTATCTCGCCGTGCTGGCGGTGGCGACCACGGGCGCGGCCGCCCGGCTGCCCCGCTGGCTCGCCACCGCTGGCTGCCTGCTGGGCTCCACGCGGGTCGGCGTGGCACTGCGTCAGCGGTTCGGTCGCCACGAGCCTGAGCCCGATCCCGGGGTGGACCTGCTGCTGCGCACCTTGGAGCTGCGGCGTCTGTCCGCCGAGGTCCAGCGGGCGTACGCCACCACCGAGCCAGGCAAGTACCAGCGGGTACGGGCCAGCGTCGGCGCCTACGACGACGTGCTGCTCGAGTGCTGCCGCGCAGTCGGCGTCGACCCGCCTGCGGCACGAGGGCCCCTGACGACGATCGAGCGTTTCGACGTGGAGAGCTGCCTGCTGGCCAAGAACGTCCAGTGGTGACGCCGTGGCGCCCGCCCACCAGGATGGGCGTATGACGACCGGTCCCATCTGGCACCTGGCCCTTGACGAGCAGTGGCGCGCGGCACGTGCGAGCGGCCGCTACGAGTGGTCCACCCTCGGCCGGACCCTGCAGCAGCAGGGTTACATCCACGCCAGCACCGCCTGCCAGGTCGACGCGGTGGCGCGGACCTTCTATGCGGAGGTCGAGGCACCTCTCGTCCTGCTGGAGCTGGACGTCCCAGCCTTGGAGGCGGCTGGCTCACCCGTCCGCTGGGAGGCGGTGCCGGGAGCATCAGACCCCTACCCGCACGTGTACGGGCCGGTGCCGGTTGCGGCGGTGGTGTCGGTCACCCCCTATGCCGTCGGGAATGCCGTGACCGCACGGGACGCCGGACCACGCCGGTAGGGCAGCCCGGGTCCCCGGTGCGGCTGCTGCCAGCCGCTACCGTGCCCGGGTGAGCGAAGAGAGCGCGCGCCGGGTGGCCAGCTACGACGACGACCTGCGGCTGGCGCACGTCATCGCCGACCAGGTCGACTCCCTGACACTGTCCCGCTTCAAGGCGCAGGACCTGGCGGTGCACACCAAGCCCGACCTGACACCGGTCACCGACGCGGACCGCAGCGCCGAGGAGCTGGTCCGGTCCCAGCTCAAGCGCACCCGTCCGCGTGACGCGGTCTCCGGCGAGGAGATGGAGAGCACAGGACACGGCCCCCGACGGTGGGTCATCGACCCGATCGACGGCACGAAGAACTTCGTGCGCGGGGTCCCGGTGTGGGCCACCCTGATCGCCCTCGTCGACGACGACCGTCCAGTGCTCGGCGTCGTCTCGGCGCCGGCGCTCAACCGGCGGTGGTGGGCCGCCCGAGGGTCCGGGGCCTGGACGGGACGGTCGCTGTCGGCCGCCACCCGCCTGCACGTCTCGGACGTCCGCGAGCTGGCCGACGCGTCGCTGTCGTACTCGAGCCTGTCCGGGTGGGATGAGCACCGCTCAGAGCAAGGAGGGCTCGAGACGTTCCTCGGACTGGCCCGTGCCTGCTGGCGGACCCGTGCCTACGGCGACTTCTTCTCCTACATGCTGCTGGCCGAGGGAGCTGTGGACGTGGCCACCGAGCCGGAGCTGTCCTTGCACGACATGGCGGCGCTGGTGCCCATCGTCACCGAGGCGGGTGGGACGTTCACCTCGTTGCAGGACGAGGAGGGGCCCTTCGGCGGGAACGCCCTGGCCACCAACGGCCACCTGCACGCAGCGGCTCTCGCCGCACTGAACCCGCGGAGCACCCACGGCGCCAGCAGCAAGGCGTAGAGGTCGAACCAGCCGTACCCCCCTGCCGCCCCGGACGGCGGGTTCCCCTGCGAGACGACGCCGAGCACCGGGTCGAACGGGGCCCAGACCCAGTTGCCCCAGGCCGTGCCCAGGAGCTCCAGCCAGCTCACCACCACGAAGGCGCCGACGTAGAGCAGCTGGGAGCGCCCCCACCGCAGGAATCCCAGCAGGCAGCAGAACCAGAACGCGCCCAGCACGTCCTGACGGTCCGCCAGCACCAGCCCGTGCAGCGCCCAGGCGCCGCCGAGAACGACCGTGGACCACACCAACGGCCGGCGCCAGGCGACGAACAGCGCGGTCCGACCCAGGGCCAGCGCCGCGAGGTACACCAGGCCGTGCCCCGGCGGAACGAACGCCGGAACGGTGTCCAGCCGATAGGTGTAGGCCTCCAGGACCGGCGAGAAGGTGTACTCCACCATCGTTGCCAGCACCACCACCACCAGCGTCTGGGCACGCACCAGCGGCGTCTCCCGGTACAGCGCGGCAACCAGCACCCCCCAGGTCAGGAGCCCGGTGAGCACCTGTTCTGCCATCGACCCGGACCGGTCGGCCCACAGCACCGCACCGATCCACCCCATGACGACCACCGCGAGCGTCAGGTCCGCCCGGGAGCGGCTGCACAGCTCCCTCATCCAGTGCGCTCGTCGTGCTGCTCGGGCCCGCTGGAGGTGTACGGGTCACCGTCGTCGTCACCCTCTCCGGGCTCGCGCTCCTTGATCCGCAGCAGCCACGCCGTCGCACCCAGCAGGAGCACCAGTCCGCCCAGCACCCCGATCTCCGTCACGGCGTCGCCGAACTCGGGCTTGCCGATGAGATCGGCCGCCTTCACCGACAGCACCACGATCTCCTTGATCGAGGCGAGGATGCCGACGAGCAGGAACGGCTCGGCAACGAGCTGGCGCCTGGCGATCGTCATCCGCACCGCGTACAGCAGCTCGACGACGATGAAGACGAGCAGCAGCGAGTCCAGCAGCTCCAGCGCGGCGTCCTGGCCGCCGCCCAGCCCACCGGCCAGAAGCGAGGGGGTGGACATGGCCGTCACCACCAGCAGGCTGACGGCCACCACGATCAGCAGGGCGGCGATACCGACGTACACCACCGTCTCGGCGATCTCCAGCAGCCGGTTGCCCGCACGTACGTGGACGGGTACGTCGGGGGAGGTCGTCGGGTCGCTCACCTGCGAATCATGCCTGAAGTGCGGCGTTGCGGCGTGCGCTACCGGTCGGGACGCCCCATCATGGGGATCGTTTCACCGACGCGGAGAGCAACTCCGCGCGTCCCCGAACCGGAGGCACCATGATCGTCCTCGGAGTCATTCTCTTGATCGTCGGCCTGCTGGTCGAGTCACTGAGCATCCTCACTACCATCGGCATCATCCTGATCGTGATCGGGATCGTGCTCTTCGTGCTCGGGTCCATGGGAAAGTCCGTCGGCGGCCGCAAGCACTATTTCTGACCCGCTCCCCGACGGGATGCGAAAGGCCCCGGACCATCTGGTCCGGGGCCTCTTGCATGCGCTGCCCAGTCGGTGCAGCCGCGTTCAGGCCGGGCGGCCGGCGCCGCGGCGAGGGCCGCCACGACCGGCGTAGCTGCCCTGACGACCCTCAGGGCGGCCGCCCCGTCCGTCGCGTGATGCGTTGGAGCGGTACGGGTTCCGGCCACGAGGGCTGGAGCTGCGCTCCGGCATGGGCTTGACCACGACCGGCTCTCCGGAGGTCGCGATGACCCGCACGTCGGCGTGCCCGGGGGCGACCGCACTGGTGCGGGCGACCACCTTGGCGGCCTGGTGCAGCCGTGACAGGTCGCGGACCTGGGCGGGCTGGACCAGAGAGACCACGGTGCCGGAGCTGCCGGCCCGAGCGGTGCGGCCCGAGCGGTGCAGGTAGTCCTTGTGGTCGTTGGGCGGGTCGAAGTGCACGACCAGGTCGACGTCGTCGACGTGGATGCCACGCGCGGCGACGTCGGTGGCCACCAGCACCCGGGGATGGCCCGCGGTGAACGCGTCCAGGGCCCGCTGCCGGGCGCCCTGCGTCAGGTTGCCGTGGATGGCGCCGGCCGGCACCCCACCGCCGTGCAGCTGCTGGGCCAGGCGGTCGGCCCCGTGCTTGGTGCGCACGAAGAAGAGCGTGCGTCCCGGGCGTGCGGCCACCTCGGTGGCTACGGCGACCTTGTCCTCGTTGCGGACGGTGAAGACCACGTGGTCCATGTTGTCGATCCGCGAGTCCGTTCCCGCTACCGCGTGGATGGCCGGGTCGCTCAGGTAGGAGTGCACCAGCCGACCGACGCCGCGGTCGAGGGTGGCCGAGAACAGCATCCGCTGCCCGCCTGCCGGCGTGGTGTCCAGGATCTGGGTGACGGCGGGCATGAAGCCGAGGTCGGCCATGTAGTCGGCCTCGTCGAGCACCGTGATCTCGACCCGGTCCAGGCTCGCGCTGCGACGCTCCATCAGGTCGATGAGGCGGCCCGGGGTGGCCACGACGATGTCGACGCCCCGCTCCAGCTCGGCGATCTGCTTGTTGATCGGCGCACCGCCGTAGACCGTGGTGACCTTGATCGACAGGCTGCGGGCCAGCGGGGTGAGCGCGTCGGCGACCTGCTTGGCGAGCTCGCGGGTCGGCACCAGCACCAGGCCCCGCGGCTGCTTGGTCATGCGACGGCCACCAGCCAGGCGCGCCAGCATCGGCAGGCCGAAGCCCAGGGTCTTGCCGGAGCCGGTCTGGGCCCGGCCCAGCACGTCGCGGCCGGCCAGGCCATCGGGCAGCGTGCGGGTCTGGATGGCGAACGGCTTCTCCATGCCTGCCGCGGTGAGCGCCTCCACCAGCGAGAGCGGCAGCCCAAGCTCGGCGAAGGTGCGCTCCGGGGGGACCGGCGCGTTCACGGCGGCGTTCAGCGCCTCGTCGAGGGCTGAGGTGATCGGGTCGGACGAGGTACGTGGCTGCGAGCTGCGGCTGCGCGAGGGGCCCGACGGGCGCCGGCGCTGCGCGGGCCGGCCACGGCCGTTCTGGGGCTGCGAATAGGTGTTCTGGGCAGGGCGAGACATGAGACAACGACTCCGTTGTGCTTGTCGGCCGCGACGTGGGGCGGCGTCGAACCGGCTGAAGATGACCAGCCGGACAAGTACCGCGGAGCGCACCATGACGGTGGCCCAGGATGTTTCACGAGGAGCGACCTCGCGGGCAAACTCGCCCGCGGGAGTGGGACAGCAGGAGGCCGTCCGAGATCCAGGTTAGCAGCGCAGGGGCAGACCGCCGACCAGAGCGAGCACCGTCGGCGCCCGAGTGACGCACCTCTCCCGATCGTCCCCGGACGGGGGTGGCGCAGCCCGAAGGGAGCAGCGTCCTGGCCCCGCCGCGGGCAACGAACCTGCACCCGTGCGCGTCAGCCGGGGTCAGCCGGGGTCAGCCGGTGGCCGCGCGTCCGGTACCAGGCCGTCGTCGTCGTCGTCGACCGCCTTCCTCGTGCCGCGGGCCACCAACAGGTCGCGGACGGTGCCCCAGATCCCCCGCCGGAAGCCCAGCACCACGGTGATGAAGACGGCCCCGGTGATGATCCCGATGCCCTCGAAGCCCGAGCTCACCAGCTGGTCCTCCAGCACCACCACCAGGGCGGCGCCGATGATGCCGCCCCACAGGGTCCCGATCCCGCCCAGCACGGCGATCAGCACCACCTTCCCCGAGGTCGTCCAGTACACCTCCTGCAAGGAGGCGAACCCGTGGCTGATGGCGAAGATCCCACCAGCCACACCGGCCAGGCCGGCAGACTGCACGAACGCAATGAGCTTGTACCTCTCCACGTCGTAGCCCAAGGCCCTGGCACGCGAGGGGTTGTCGCGGATCGCTACCAGGACGCGGCCGAACGGAGAGTGCACGATGCGCCAGGCAGCCCACATACCGAGCATCAGGATGGGCAGCGCCGCGTAGTAGAAGTAGAAGCTGTTGGTCTCCACGGCCTCGATGCCGAAGAAGTTCTTGGGCACCGACTGCAGCCCGTTCTCGCCGCCGGTGACCTCGCGCCACTGATTGGCGCCGAAGTAGATCATCTGCGCGAACGCCAGGGTCACCATCGCGAAGTAGATGCCGCTGCGGCGCACCGAGAGGTAGCCGATCGGAACGGCCAACGCCATCGCGAAGACCGCTCCTGCCACGACGGCCAACGGGAACGGCACCCCTGCGTGGATGGCCACCAGCCCCGTCACGTAGGCGGAGCCGCCCCAGAAGGCCGCGTGGCCGAACGAGAGCAGGCCCGTGTACCCGAGCAGGATGTCCAGGGCGATGGCGAACAGCGCCCATGCCACGATGTCGAGCGCCACCGGGGGGTAGATGAACCAGGGCAGCACCAGTGCTGCCACCAGCCCCACCGCGAGCATGGCCCAGCGCACCATTGAGCGCGGCGGCCTGGCGGCCACCGGCAGCTCGGGGCCCTTCGCGTTCGCCTGCACCGTCGTGGCGGCCATCACGCCTCCTCCCGTCCGAGCAGCCCCGCGGGCCGCGCCAGGATGACCAGTGCCATGAGCAGGAAGATGACGACCTGGGCGAACGCCGGGGCGTAGGCCTGGCCGAACGCCTCGACCAGGCCGACCAGGAATCCCGCGACCACAGCACCTAGGATGGAGCCGAGCCCTCCGATCACCACGACCGCGAACAGGATGATCACGAAGTTCGACCCCATGTCGGCGGTGATAGCCCGGAACGGCGCGGCCAGCACCCCGGCCAGACCGGCGAGCGCGATGCCGAACCCGAACACCGGTGTCACCCAGCGCCCGACGTTGACGCCGAGCGCCCCAGCCAGCTCCGAGCGCTCCGTCGCGGCCCGCACGATCATCCCGATCCTCGTCCGTGACAGCAGCAGGTACACACCCACGCAGATGAGCACGGAGAAGACGAACACGAAGACCTGGTAGATGGGCAGACGCACCCCCATCAGCTCGAACTGACCAGCCAGGAGCTCGGGCCGGTCGTAGGGCAGTCCCGAGACGCCGTACTGGCGCTTGACCAGGTCCACGAGGAGCAACGTGAGCCCGAACGTGAGCAGGAAGTTGTAGAGGGGGTCCAGAGCCACCAGCCGGCCGACGAGCAGCCGCTCGAGCAGCACCCCGAAGACGAACATGATCGCCGGGACCACCACCAGGGCCGCCCAGAAGCTCAGCCCCGTGACGTCCTGCAGGACGGCCGCCACGATCGCACCGAGCATGTAGCAGGCACCGTGGGCGAAGTTGACCACCCCCAGCACCCCGAAGATGATCGCCAGGCCGAGCGCGGCGAGCGCGTAGAAGCTGCCCGCCGCCAGTCCCTGGACCACGTACTGCACGATCTCGTTCATCGGTGTGACTACCCGCTGCCTCTCTGGGTGGTGGTGACGCCGCGGGACCGTGGTCCCGCGGCGCCACCGGACGTGCGTGCGGTGGTGCCTAGCTTCCGAGGTCGCACCCGGCGGCCGCGGACTCGGCGACGGGCCGGAAGGCGTCCTCCGCCGGGATGGTGGCCACGATCTCTTCGTAGTCGTACTCCTCGGACACGTCGGCCGCGGACTTCACCTCGGCCAAATACACGTCGTGGATCACCCGGTGGTCCTCGGCGCGGATCTTGCCGTTGCGCAGGAAGACGTCGTCGATCTCCTTGCCCTCGAGCTCGGCGACGATCGTGTCGGCGTCGTCGGTCCCGGTGGCCTGGACCGCCTCGAGGTACTGGGTGGCGGCGGAGTAGTTGGCTGCGTGCGCGAAGGAGGGACGCACGTCCGTCTTCTCCATGAACTTGTCCGCAAAGGCACGGTTCTCCTCGTCGAAGTTCCAGTACCAGGCCTCGGTGAACGTGGTGCCCTGGAACTGCTCGACCCCGAGCGAGTGGATGTCGGTGATGAACATGAGGCCTACGGCCAGGCCCACGCCCTGATCCCGCAGCCCCGCCTCGTTGTACTGCTTCACCAGGTTGATCAGGTCGCCACCGGCCTGCATCGCACCGATCACGTCGGGCTCCGAGCTGGCTGCCTTGGTCAGGAACGTGGCGAAGTTGTCGTTCGGGAACGGCGTCGTGATGGACTCGTTGACCGAGCCACCGGACTCCTCGATCGCGGCGGTGAAGGACTTGTTCATGTCCTGGCCGAAGGCGTAGTCGGGGTAGATGATCGACCACTCCTTCGCGCCGGCCTCGGTCACGGCCGTCCCCGTGCCGTTGGCGAGCATGTAGGTGTCGTAGGCGTAGTGGAACGTGTACTTGTTGCACTGCGCCCCGGTGAGCTCGGTGGTCGCCGCACCGATGTTGAAGTACAGCTTCTTCTTGGCCGCCGCCTGGGTGGCGACCGCGAGCGCAGCCGACGAGGTGGGGACGTCCAGGATGATGTCGGCCTTCTGCCGGTCGTACATCTCCTGCGCCTTGGTGTTGGCCACCTCGGGCTTGTTCTGGTGGTCCGCGCTGACGACCTCGATGGTCTGGGCGACCGCGTCCTCGCCGTACTTGGCCTTGTAGTCCTCGATGGCCATGTTCACGGCCTCGACGCTGTTCGGGCCGGACAGATCCTTGTAGACCCCGGACTGGTCGTTGATGATGCCCATGACGAGCTTGTCGTCCGTCAGCTTGCTCTCGGTGGTGGCGCCAGGGCCGCCCTGGCCGCACGCGGCCAGCAGCAGGGCGCCGCTGACCAGAGCGGTCCCGCTCGTCAATCTCTTGGTAGACATCTAGGTGTTCTCCCTGTGCTGAGTGTGTTTCGCGGGGTGGTGGTACATACGGTGGACGGGGAACAGGCGCTGCGACTCACAAGCCGAGGTGCTCCAGCAGCTCCTCCCGGCGCTCGAGGAACTCCGCGTTCAGCAGGTGCTCGACGATCCGGCCCTGGGCCAGCAGGTAGTGCCTGGTGGCGACCGTGGCGGCGAACCGGCTGTTCTGCTCGACGAGCAGGACGGCGACGCCCTCGGTGGCCACCTGGCGGATGATCTCCCCGATCCGGGTGACGATCACCGGGGCCAGGCCCTCGGTGGGCTCGTCCAGCAGCAGCAGCCGGCTGCCGGTGCGCAGCACCCGGGCCATCGCCAGCATCTGCTGCTCACCGCCCGAGAGAGTGGTTCCCCAGGCGGAGCGGCGGTCGGCCAGCACCGGGAAGGTCTCGTACACCTTCTCCAACGGCCAGGCGTGCGGGCTGGTCACCGGCGCCAGCACCAGGTTCTCCTCCACCGTGAGGGTGGCGTAGATCCCCCTGTCGTCCTGGACCCAGCCCATCCCGGCCCGGGCGCGACGGTGCGCGGGCATCCGCGTGACGTCGGTCCCGTCCAGGTGGACCGTGCCGCTGGACTGACGGTGCAGCCCCATCAGCGACCGCAGCAAGGTGGTCTTGCCAGCCCCGTTGCGACCCACGAGCGTGACCACCTCACCCGGCGTGACGTCCAGCGACACCTCGTTCAGGGCCTGCGCCTCGCCGTAGAAGGCCGAGAGGTCCTGCACGGCCAGCGTCGCGCCGCGCGGCAGCGCCGCGGTGCCTGCGCCTGCGCCGCTCGTGCTCGTGCCGTCACTCATGGGGCACCTCGCCCAGGTAGGCGGTGATGACCCGCTCGTCGGTGCGGACCTCGTCGTAGCTGCCCTCGGCGAGGATCTTGCCCTGCTGCAGCACGGTCACCCGGTCCGCCAGGCTGCCGACCACGTGCATGTTGTGGTCGACCAGCACGACCGTGCGCCCGACGGCGACCCGCTTGACCAGGTCGATGGTGCGCTGGACGTCCTCCGCCCCCATGCCGGCCGTGGGCTCGTCCAGCAGCATCAGCCGGGGGTCCAGGGCGAGCGCCAGCGCCAGCTCGAGCGCACGCTTCTGCCCGTAGGCCAGCAACCCGGCCGGGCGCCCGGCACTCGCTCCCAGGCCCACCTGGTCGAGCAGCTCGGCGCTGCGGCCGGCGAAGCGCTGCATAAGGCTCTCCGAGCGCCAGAACCGCAGGCCTTGGGAGGTGCTCCCCTGCAGCGCCAGCTCGACGTGCTCGGTCGGGGTCAGCTGGTCGAACAGGCTGGTGATCTGGAACGAGCGGGCGACGCCCAGGTGCGCCACCCGCTCTGGAGGCAGCCCGGTGATGTCCCGATCGCCCAGGCGCACGGCACCGGACGTCGGCGTCAGGAACCCCGTCAGCAGGTTGAACAGCGTCGTCTTGCCGGCCCCGTTCGGCCCCACCAGCGCGTGGATGGTCCCCTCCCGCACCGCTAGGTCCACGTGGTCCACAGCGGTGAAGCCACGGAAGGTCTTCGTCAGCTGATGCGTCTGCAGCAGCGCCGGCGCATCGGCGACGGCCTGCGCCGAGGCGCTGCGGTCCGGCTGGTCGGTCGGCACGGGGCTCCCTCGGTGCTCTCGTCGGGTCGGTCCCGCCGCAGAGCGTCGGCGAGAGTTCCGCCACGTTAGGACCGGAGCATCACACCGCGATATGGCCGCTCCGCACACAGATCAAGACGTGGGTGCGTGGGAATCAACCATGCTCTCGTCGACGGGATCCGCGTGAGGTAAGGCTGGCCTAATCCGGCTGCTACCGTTGCCTACGTCGAGGGCCGTTAGGTCCCACGTCCTCCAGCAGAGCCAACCCCGAGCAGGCAAGGAGCTCCCGTGATCGTCTGCCACTGCCACGTGGTCAACGACCGCGCCGTCCGCGACTCGGTCGCCCGGGGCGCTCGGACGCTGGCCGACGTGTGCCGCGCCACCGGGGCGGGCAAGGACTGCGGCGCCTGCGTGTTCTCCGTTCGACGGCTGCTGTGCGAGCATGTGGCCGTCGATGCCGGAACTCTCGAAGAGGTGCACTGTGCAGCCAGCTAGCCCCCGGGTGGTCCAGCTCCTGATCGACGCCCTGACGTTCGAGCTGACCGTCACCAACGCCTACTTCCTGCACGCCCGGATGCTGGACAACTGGGGCCTTCCGCGGCTGGGCAAGGTCTTCTACGACCTGTCGATCGAGGAGATGCGCGACGCCGACGCCCTCATCAACCGCATCCTGATGTTCGACGGGCACCCCAACGTGCAGCGGCTCAACGCGATCCAGGTCGGCGAGACGCCGGAGGAGATGCTGCAGCTCGCGCTCGAGAGCGAGAACGCCGCTGTCGCACAGTTCAACGCCTCGGCCAAGGAGTGCCACGACCTCGGCGACCACGGCACTGCTGCCGTGTTCGAGGAGATGGTGCGCGACGAGGAGAAGCACGCCGACTGGTTCGAGGGGCAGATCGACGCCATGCGCCGTGTCGGGGTCCCCCAGTACCTGGCGCAGCAGATCGACGCGGGCTCCGCTCCCTGACCACCGTGCCGTCGGACCCGGCGCAGCACTACTCCTGGGCCGGCCGAGCAGCCTCCCACGCGCGGGTCCAGGCGACGGCTGGCCCCGGACGGCTGAGATGGAAGCCCTGCGCGAGGTCGCAGGGCAGCGTCCGCAGGTGGTTGATCTGTCCGGCGTCCTCGACGCCTTCGGCCACGCACGTCATCCCGAACCCGTGGGCGAGCGCCACCACTGCCGCAACGAGGGCGGCGTCGCGCGGGTTGCCCGTCATGTCGGCCACGAAGGACCTGTCGACCTTGAGCTGGGTCATGGGCAGGTAGCGCAGGTACGACAAGCATGAGTAGCCGGTACCGAAGTCGTCGATGGACAGCGGGGTGCCGAAATCAGCCAGGGCGAACACCGCCTCAGCCATCGCCGACCCTTCCGACATCAGGGCCGTCTCGGTGATCTCCAGCACGACATCAGACGGCACGAGCATGTTCCCGCTGACGAGCCGTTCGACCAGGGGAACGAAGCCTGCGTCGAGGAGCTGCCGCGGCGAGACGTTCACGGACGTGTAGAAGCCGTCCGGGACCAAGCCGGCACGCTTCCAGGCAGCGGTCTGCTGCAGGGCCTCCTGCAGGACCCACTCGCCCAGCGCCCCGATGAGACCCGTCTCCTCCGCCAGGGGGACGAAATCGTTCGGTGGCACCAGCCCGTGTCCTGGGCGGTCCCACCTGACCAGCGCCTCGACCCCTCGCAGGGCGCCGGTCTGCACCTCGAAGATCGGCTGGTAGTGCAGCAGCATCTCTCCGCGTTCGATGCCGATGCGGAGCGCCCGCTCGTCGTCGAGGCGACGGGTTCTGCGCGCCTGCGTCCCTGCCTCGAACAGTGAGGCGCGGTTGCGGCCGAGGGCCTTGGCCGCGTACATCGCCGTGTCCGCCTCGCGCACCAGGTCTGCGGGGTGGTCGTGGGCCTTGGCCACGGTCAGGCCGATGGAGACCGTGATGGGCAGCTCGTGCTCGCCGAAGAGCACCGGCTCTGCGAATGCCTCGACGATCCTGCTGGCGAGCAGCTCCGCCTCGTGGGCGCCGGTGTCCTCGCACAGGACCAGGAACTCGTCCCCTCCCAGCCGTGCGACGGTGTCGACCTCACGCGTCTGGGCGGCGATGCGCTGCGAGGCCTGGACGAGCAACGCGTCCCCGACGTCGTGCCCGAACGTGTCGTTGACGAGCTTGAAGCGGTCCAGGTCGATGAACAGCAGTGCGATCTCCGCTCCGCGGGCATGGCGCGCAAGGGCCTTCTCGAGCCGGTCGAGCAGCAGACGCCTGTTCGGCAACCCGGTGAGCGCGTCGTGCATGCCCAGGTGCGCCAGCCGAGCCTCCGCACGTCCGAGCAGCACCTTGTCGATGTCCTTGCGCAGCTCGATCGCCTGCCTCACCCCAGCCTCGTCCCAGGCGAGTGCCCGCCCGCGAACCGTCTGCTGCCACGCGCTGAAGGAGCTGCGCGGCGACAACGGGGTCGGCCGGTTCTGCGGTGACTGGTCGCCGAGCCAGCTGACGGTCTGCACGATCTCCCGGCGGAACCAGGCCACGTAGTCCCCGCCGCGTCCCAGCGGGACCACCACGACCCCCGCGACCGTGGGGACCAGCTCGGCGAGGTCGGGGCGGTCGGTGATCAGGGAGTCGGTGACCAGCGGCGGGGAGTCGTCCGCACCGCGCGTCAGCCGTTCGAGGAGGGCGGCCAGCTGGGCCTTGGGCGGGACGTGCCCCAGGACGGACAGTCGCTCGTCCAGGCGTACCGCGGCACCATCGGCCGCCAGCAGGTCGAGCACGGTCAGGTCCTGCTTCAGCAGGCCGGCTGCCACGTCGTCGTACGTGCTCATCTGCACCATCAGCCGGGAACGCACGTGCTGGACCTCCAGCTCACGCTGCAGCCGCGTGCGTTCACGCAGGGCGTTCAGCTGGAGCGAGATCTGACGCGCCAAGACCTCGCACGCGCGGCGGACCGGATACGGGACGTGGCGGGAGACCTTGGAATTGGCCGTGATCATCCCGACGAGGTCCTCGTTGTCCAGCAGGGAGAGCGACAGGCTCGCGCCGACCCCCATGTTCCGCATGAACTCCAGATGGTGGGGTGACACGTTGCGCAGCTGGGACCGGCTCAGGTCGAGAGGCTCCCCCGTCCTCGGGCTGTGCGGCGGGATCAGCATCGAGGGCGCGTGGTCACTGGTGACGATGAGCCGTGTGGTCTGCACCGCGTACAGGCGCCGAGCCTGAGCAGGGATGTCCGACGCCGGGTAGTGCAGCCCCAGGTAGGGCTCCATGCCCTGCGAACGCTCCTCCGCGACCACCTCACCGTGCCCGTCCGGGTGGAAGTGGTAGACCATGACGCGATCGAAGCCCGTGATCTCGCGTACCCAACGGGCCGCGTCCAGCCACAGCTGCTCGACGGTGCGAGCACGAGAGAGGACGTCGCTGGCGCGCTGCAACCAGGGCAGCACCTCGGCTGCACCCTCTGGTGGCGCCGGCTCGAGCTCGACGATGACCACGCTGTCGGCCTGGTGGGCGACCGCGTCGAAGGTGCCCCCGGCTGCCTGCAGTTGGAGCGCGGCGGAGGTGTCGTCCCCCAGGGCGAGCGCCTCGCGCAGCCGCGCCACCCACTGCTCGCCGCACACCGACCCCAGGGACCGGCCCACCATGGCACGCGGTGGCACCCCGAGGAAGTCTGCGATATTCGCGCTCGTCTGCACGACCTCGAGCCGCACAGGATCGAGCGCGAGCAGCGCCCCGTGCGGCTGGACGGCGCCCGGGGTCCTGATCGGCTCCTGCGGACAGCTCGCCAGCCGCTGCTGCTCGTCGGGCGGCAGGAGGTCTCCGGCACGCTTCACGCGGTCGGACCCAGCACGCGCTGCTCGGTGTGGCCCTGCATCGACCGGGCGAAGAGGTGGAACGTCTCGCGGGCCCCCGTAACCACGTCACCGGCATCTATGCCGTCACTGCCGAAGCGTCGCAGTCCCTCGCACACCGTCCGCCACGGGCCAGGGTGCCCGCGTCCGTCGCTGCTCAGAAAGGCGACCGGCACCACCCCACCTAGGGCCGCGGTGACCTGCTGGGCCAGGACCCGGCCACCCAGCGAAGAACCCTCCAGCACGTACAGGCAACCGAGAGCCTGTCCGAAGGTGCCGACGTGCGGTGCTGCCGCGCGGGATGGTCGAGACGAATCTGTCGACGGTCGCCCGGGAGCCAGCTCGCGCAGGTCGCGCGCGATCAGGTGCGTCCGCCGGTGCTGAGCCAGGTCGATCCCGATACGAGCCCAGCTCTTCTCCCACCTCACGGCGCCCAGCTGCTGCTCCAGGGGCCGGTGCACGACCCAAAACCGTTGCAGCAGAGCGACGTAGTCGCTGTGCGAGCGGACGGCGCCCGGCAGGTCGGTGACTTCCTCGACATGCTCGTGCAGGGCGGATGTCTCGCGCCGAAGGAGCGACAGCAGGTCGCCCGCAGCGATGCCCTCTGCCGCTGTAGTGGATCCGCGCACAACACCTCCCTCTCCGGCGGTACCGAGACGGCAACGTAATCAGAGACTACGGTGCGGCCTGGCGGCTCGACGTGCTTATGCGCGCAGATCAGCTGTTCGTCAGCCCGTTGGCGGATCGGTCCTCTGTCATTGCCTTCTGTACGCGGCCAGGACGCGGTCCACGACCCGGTGCGCGAAGGCGGGGTCCACCGCGCCGACGGAGACCATGCGCCGGTAGAGCACCGGGCCGGCGAGCAGGTCCAGCACCTCGCCGGCGTCGGTGCCGGCCGGCAGCTCGCCCCGGTCGATGCCGCGGGTGATGGCGTCGTGCACCACCTGGTGGCGTCGGGTGGCTTCGCGCCGGTGCAGGGCCTCAAAGGCGGGGTCGCGTTCTGCCGCGTCGATGAGCGCGGCCATCAGACCGGTCGCGGGGCTGGTGCCCATGGCCTGCGCCAGTCCACCGACGAGGTCGAGCAGGTCTGCGCGCAGGCTGCCGGTGTCGGGGTCCGCCGGCGCCTGCACGAGCGTGCCAAAGGCGTCCAGGACGAGGTCCGGCTGGCCCTTCCACTGCCGGTAGATGGTGGTCTTGGCGACGCCGGAGCGCTCCGCGACCGCCTCGATGGTGGTGGCGGTGATGCCGCGTTCGGCCAGCAGCTGCACCGTCGCGGCGATGACGACGTTGCGGGACCGCGTCATACGGGGGTCTGCTCGCACGCTCACCGCCGAGCCCAGGAAGAGCGGTGGTCGTGCACGTACTGCTCCAGCGAGGTGGGCGCGCGGCCCAGCAGACGTGCCAGTGCCGGGTCCAGGCTCTCGCCCTGCCCGAAACGCAGCCCGGTGTGCAGAATCGTCTGCACGAGCACCTGAGGCACCGGCAGGCCCTGCCCGCGCAGGTGCCTCGCGTAGCCCACGATGCCGGCCCGTCGATAGCGGATGGACCGGCCGAGCTCGTGCGTCATGATCGCTGCCACCTCATCGAAGTCGAGCGCTCGCGGACCGGTGAGTGCATACCCCTTTCCTGCGTGCGCCGAGGGGTCGGCCAGCACCGCCGCTGCGGCAGCGCCGATGTCGCGCACATCGACAAAGGCAGCCCGACCGCGTCCGGCGGGAAGGTAGATGCGGTCGCTGCGCACGATGTCTGCGGCGTAGGCGTCGGCGAGGTTCTGGGCGAAGAAGCCCGGTCGCAGAATCGTCCACGACAGGCCCGAGGCGTGCAGGTGCCTCTCCACCCGGTGGTGGGGGACGACCCGGTTCGTGTCCGCCCCCGTGACCGAGGAGAACACCACGTGAGCGACCCCGCTCTGCTCGCCGACGTCCAGCAGGGCGTTGAGGGTCGGCCCGACCGTGGAGATCGCCGGGGGCCGCATCAGGAACAAGCCAGCAGCCCCGTCCAGGGCCGGCCCGAAGGAGGTGGGGTCGTGCAGATCGAGCCGGACGGCCTCGGCGGCAGGGAACGCGTTCTCCAGGGCCTCGACGTCGGTTCCGACTGCCCGCACCTGCCGTCCCCCCGCCAGCAGTGCGCGGACGACCGCACCCCCGAGGTTGCCCGACGCCCCGACGACCAGGACCGGGCCCTGCGTCATCGGGCCGAGGTCAGATCGAGGTACATCAGCGACAGACCGTCACGCCCGGCGGCATCCACCAGCTCCTGGTGCGTCGGGACGCGGTCCACGTTGATCCGGATGCCCATCCTGCGGCCGGCCTTGTCGTAACCGGCCTCCTCGATGAGGGTTCGGTACACCGTGGCCACCGCGTCGGCGTCTTCCACCAGCTCGGCTCGCGCCGGCTGCCTCGCGCCCCGCAGGGTGACCTCGACCTCGGGTCGTCCGCGCAGGTTCACCCGCCACACCGAGCTCGTCAGCACCAGCAGCCTGTCGTAGCCCTGCACCCGGAAGGCCACCGGGATCTCCATGGACCGTCCGGTCCTCCGACCGGTCAGGTGCAGCAGCAGCAGGTGCTCCCCCACCCGCCGTGCCCGGCGCGGTGAGGACAGCAACCACCGCATCACTCGGTTCACGAGCGTGTAGGGAGCCTTGGGTGGGGACGACCTCTCGACCGCAGGCCGCGGACCGTGTGACGACATGGAAGCACACTACGCTACGCGGTCGTAGCGTAAACCGAGGCTCCTGCCTCAACGCAGAGGCGTCAGGACGGTGGGTAGACCCGCTGACGCCGGTCTCGGCTTGCTGAACAGGTAGCCCTGGAGGAGCAGTCCATGCTTCGTCCCCAGGGCGTCGGCCTGCTCGTAGCTCTCGACCCCTTCCACAACGCAGCTCAGACCCAGGTCCTCTGCCATCCCTACCGTTGCCCGGACGAGGGTGCGCGAGACGGGGTCGTGCGGCAGCCCGGCTGTGAAGAGGCGGTCGATCTTCAGGCAGGTGATGGGCAGGCTCACCAGGTAGCGCAAGCTCGCGTACCCGGTGCCGAAGTCGTCGATCGCGATGCCGACCCCCTCACCGTTGAGCCTGCGCAGGTCGACCAGGTTCGCCCCGTCCACGTCCAGCAGCACCGTCTCGGTGATCTCCAGCGTCAGGGCCGAGGGCGGTAGCCCGGTCTTGGTCAGCACCTCGCTGATGCGTCGGTGGAGTCCGCCCGCTGCGATCTCCTTGGCACTGAGGTTCACGGACAGCTGAAGGTTCCGGTGCTCGGGGGTGCGGCGCCAGGCGGCGACCTGCTCGCACGCCATGCGCACGACCCGGTCGCCGACCGCGCTGATGAGCCCCGTCTGCTCGGCCACGGTCACGGCCTTGTACGTGTCCAGGTACGCCCCGTCCGGACCGACGAGGCGCAACAGGGCCTCGACGGCCACCACCGTGCCGGTGCCCGGCTCGACGATCGGCTGGTAGTGCACCTGGATGGTGTTGTCCGCGACCGCGCGGCGCACGTGGCGCTCCATGGTGACGCGTTCGAGGGCGGCCGCTCGAAGTACCGGACGGAACACGGCGTGGCCGTTCTTGCCGGCGGTCTTGGCCTCGTACATGGCCGTGTCGGCGTCTCGCAGCAGCTCGTCGGCACTGACGCCCCGGTCCGGGACCGCGATGCCGATGCTGACGCCGACCGCATGGTCGGCCCCGAGCAGGGTCATCGGGGTCGTCAGCGACGCCTGGATGCGTTCGGCGACGTTCTCGGCCAGCGCGATGGCGTCCTCGCCCGGCCGCAGCCGCAGCAGTGCGACGAACTCGTCCCCACCCATCCGCCCGAGGGTGTCCCCGGCCCGGGTCGCCGTGACCAGCCGGGTGGCGGCCTCGACCAGCACCGCGTCGCCGACGGCGTGCCCGCGGGCGTCGTTGATGCGCTTGAAACCGTCCAGGTCGCAGAAGAGGACCACCACGCCAGCGTCTTGACCGTCTTGGCCCAGGGCCTGCTCCAGCCGGTCGCGGACCAGGCGCCGGTTCGGCAAGCCGGTGAGCTCGTCGTGCAGCGCCGCGTGCTTGAGCCGTTCCTCGAGCTCGACAGCCTCGGTGACGTCGCGGGAGATCCCGAGCAGGTCCGTCACCTCGCCATCCGCGTTGCGTCGGAACGGGGTGAGGCGTCGGGACAGCCAACGGTGCCCGCCGTCGGCGTGCAGCACCCGGTGGCGCACGCCGACGCTCTCGCCGTCCGCCAGGTGCGGCACCCGGGCGGCGGCGGCGTCGAAAGCGGCCCGGTCCGCAGCAGGAACGATGTGGTCCATGACCTTCGTCCCGAGCCTGGCCAGGTCTGCCTGCGAGTAGCCGAGCAACCCCAGCACCGAGCGGCTGGTCCAGCTGGCGGACGGGGCACCGACCTCCTGCACGTGGATGATGTCCGGCGAGGCGGCCAGTACCGCCTCCTGGAAGGCGTGCGCCTCGGCCAGTGCCAGCTGCTGGGTCCGGCTCTCGGTCACGTCCTGGATCTGGCTGAGGAAGTGCAGTGGCTCACCGTCCGCGGAGAACAGCAGCGTGACGCAGAGGAGCACCCACACCAGCTCGCCGTCGGAGCGGATGTAGCGCTTGTGCATCTGGTAGCGGTCGATCGCCCCGACCAGCAGCTGGTCGATGTACCTCAGGTCGGCGTCGAGGTCGTCCGCGTGGGTGATGTCCTGGAAGGTCAGTGCCTGCAGGTCCATCTGGTCGTACCCGGTCAGCCTGCACAAGGCGGGATTGACCTGCAGGAACCGGCCCTGCAGATCGACCAGTGCCATCCCGATCGGGGCGTTGTCGAAGCCCAGACGGAACAGCTGCTCGGACTCGCGCAGCGCCTGCTGCGCCGCCCGGGCATCGGTGACGTCGTAGGTGAAGCCCATCCCGGCCACGACCGTGCCGGCCCCGTCGAGGATGGGGGCTAGTGCCCGCACGTAGACCCTTCCCCGGAAGGCCAGGTCGGCCTCCGAGGACTCTCCCGCCAGGACGGCCCGGTACAGCGGCTCCGTCTGCCTGGCGGCCTCCGGCGACAGGGCCTCGAAGATCGTCTTGCCCTCGAGCATCTCCCGTGACTGGCCCACAGCGGCGAGCCCGCGCCCGCCGGCGGCCAGGAAACGCAGGTCGTGGTCGAACACGAATACCGCGCCGTGCGGGAAGGAGTGCACCAGCGGGTGATCGCCGGCCCCGCGCAGCGCCGCGACGATCGCGTCCCGATCATCACCGCCGGGGCGCGCAGCAACCTGCGCCGACCTCGGCGACGGCAGCACCCGGGTTCGGTGGGGCATGGGACAGGAGCCTCTCGGTGGAACCGCGGGAAGCGGAGGGAAGTGCCGGTGACATCTGGTATCGGCAGCGCTGAGCGCCTCCTTCACCTTCTGGCGTCTCGAGGACGTCGACGGCTGATGTGCGACGACTACCGGGGGTGGTCCCCCGGCGTCCGTCGGTGCGCACCGCGTCAGCACGGGCGTGCAGGCTATGTTGGTCAGACAGCCCTATGTCAGGGCACGGAACAGCTCCTACGGTGGGGGTGGACGCGCCCACCGCGCCGAGAACTCCTCGCTCCGTCCGACCGTTGGAGGCCCCTTGACCATGTACGCCGTACGCGACCCACGCGGCGGGACCGATCCCGATCCCTACCCGACCGCCACCGACGAGGAGGTCCGGGAGTCGATCGCCTCGGCCCAGGAGACCCACGCCCGCTGGGGGCGCACGACGACGGTCGCGGAGCGCGCCGGGCTGATCCGCCACGTCGGCCGGCTCCATCTCGAGCGCAAGGAGGCTCTCGCGGACATCATGGTCCGCGAGATGGGCAAGCCTCGAGCGGAAGCGGTCGGCGAGGTCGAGTTCTGCGCCGCGATCTACGAGTACTACGCCGACAACGCGGAGACATTCCTCGCCGATGAGCCCATCGAGCTGCTCGACGGGAGCGGATCAGCCCTCATCCGGCGTACCTCGCTCGGCGTGCTGCTGGGCATCATGCCCTGGAACTTCCCGGCCTACCAGGTGGCCCGGTTCGCCGCCCCCAACCTGGCGCTGGGAAACACGATCCTCCTCAAGCACGCCCCGCAGTGCCCGGCGTCGGCCGCCGCGCTCCAGCAGATCTTTCTCGACGCCGGACTCCCCGTAGGCGCCTACGTCAACATCTACGCCACCAACGAGCAGGTCGCAGACGTGATCGCCGACCCACGGGTCCAGGGCGTGTCCCTCACCGGCTCGGAGCGGGCCGGCGCCGCGGTCGCGGAGATTGCGGGACGCAACCTGAAGAAGGTGGTCCTCGAGCTCGGCGGCTCCGACCCGTTCATCGTGATGAGCTCCGATGACCTCGATGCCACCGTCGACGCCGCGATCGAGGCTCGCGTGGGCAACACCGGCCAGGCATGCAACGCCGGCAAGCGGATGATCGTCATCGACGACCTCTATGACGACTTCCTCCAGAGGTTCACCGCCAAGATCACGGCCGGCGACCTGGACTCGCCACTGTCCTCTGAGCCGGCTGCCGCGAACCTGGGTGCCCAGGTCGAGCAGGCCGTCAGCGCCGGCGCGGTCCTGCGGAGCTCCGGTGAGCCTCACGGGGCCTACTACCCCGGCGGCGTCCTGGAGGGCGTCACACCCGACAACCCCGTCTTCCACCAGGAGCTCTTCGGGCCTGTGGCGATGGTGTTCAAGGTCGCCTCCGAAGACGAGGCGGTGGCCGTCGCCAACGACACCCCCTTCGGGCTCGGCTCCTACGTTTTCACCACCGACCCCGAGCAGGCCCAGCGCATCGCCGACCGGCTCGACGTCGGGATGGTCTTCATCAACGGCGTCAACGCCGACGGGGCCGAGCTGCCTTTCGGCGGCGTGAAGCGCTCCGGGTTCGGTCGTGAGCTCGGGCGTTACGGGATCGAGGAGTTCGTCAACAAGAAGCTCATCCGCACGATCCTCTGACGTGGCCGCTCCCGGTCGGCCATCGGGTGGCGCGCGGAACCGTCAGGTGCTCGGCCTCGTAGATTGATGGAGCCGGGTAGCGACCACGTCCCGCACGTGGCCACCCGGGACGAACAGCAGGGAGATCGAGTGTCAGTGCGAAGGGTCAGCGCGTCGGGACCTGACGCACTCGCCCTGGCCACCACGCTGATCCAGCGCCTCCGGCTCGCCGATCCTGTGGCGGGACCCTGGGATGCGGCCGACGTGCAGTGGTGGTCACGGAAGGCTCGTCCCTCAGACGACATCGAGCAGGTCTTCTGGAGCGACGGGCATGGCCCGGTCGCAGGAGTCCTCCTGACGAGCTGGGGCGAGGACCTGTGGCAATGCGACCCGATCAGCGTCCCGGGCGTGGTGGCTCCTGAGCTCGAGACGCTCTGGACGGCGGCCTCTGAACAGATCAGTGCGCACGCAGCCGGCCGCGTCCAGGTCCCGGTCGCCGGCGGAGACGCGGCTCTGAGGGTCCTGGTGGAGGCGCACGGCCTGGTTGCGAACGAGGAGTCCAGCACCGCCTGGATGGACGCCGCCGCTCGACATCCAGTGCTGGCGCCCACCGCGGGGTATGTCCTCACCGACCGCACACGGCGACGTGGCACGTCGCACCCGATGCGGCACCGCAACGGCGACGCCGTCCAGGAGCGTCTGGGTCGGTGCTCGCTCTATGACCCAGAGCTCGACCTCGCCGTGGAGACGGTCGACGGGCAGGTCGCCGGGTACTCGCTCTTCTGGTTCGACCCGGTCACCAAGGTAGGGCTGGTCGAACCGGTCAGGGTCGAGGATGCGCACGCACGACGCGGTCTGGCGCGAGCAATGTTGACCGCGGGCATCGACCGTCTCGCACACCGTGGCGCCGAGCGGATCAAGATCGGCTTCGAGTCCGAGGCAGCGGCGGCGCTCTACCGGGCCGTCGGGTTCCGCCCGACCTCGAGAGACACCTGGTACGAGGCACGACCATGTGATGGCCGAGTCGAGTTCACATGCTTCAGGCCCGGATCCCCTGAGGGAACCCGAGCCTGAACTGTGTAGCGGGGGCAGGATTTGAACCTGCGACCTCTGGGTTATGAGCCCAGCGAGCTACCGAGCTGCTCCACCCCGCGTCGTGTTCCTCAGGTTACGTCGCGCATGCCCAAAGAGGCAAATCCGGCGCATCCAGCGGCTGGCAGGTAGCGTCGCGAGGAACAGCAGCACGACCATCCGACCGAGGAGAACCATGCGCGCCACCCTGATCCACGGCCCCCGCGACATCCGCGTGCAAGACGTACCGGACCCCACCGTGCAACGCCCCGGCGACGCCGTGGTCAAGGTGGTCGCGGCGTGCGTGTGCGGCTCGGACCTGTGGCCGTACCGAGGCACGCGTACCCCGGACAGCCCCCAGCGCATCGGTCACGAGTTCGTCGGGGTGGTCGAGGCGGTTGGGGACGAGGTGAGCACCGTGGCGCCCGGGGACTTCGTGGTGGCCCCCTTCGCGCTCTCCTGCGGCACCTGCCGGCACTGCCGGAACGGGATCACCACCTCGTGCGAGCGCGGCCTGTCGTGGGGCTCCGTCGACGCCGACGGGCTGATGGTGGACGGCGCCCAAGGTGCGTACGTGCGCGTCCCGCTGGCCGACGGCACCCTGGTGGCGACACCGCAGGTGCCCGACGACGCCATGGTGCCGCATTTGCTGGCGATGTCGGACGTCATGGTCACCGGCCACCACGCAGCGGTCATCGGCGGAGTCGGCAAGGGGTCGACGGTGGTCGTGGTCGGCGACGGTGCGGTGGGCCTGAGCGCGGTGCTGGCCGCCAGCAGGCTCGGCGCAGAGCGGATCATCGTCATGTCACGGCACGAGGACCGCCAGCGCCTGGCCCGCACCTTCGGCGCCACGGACGTCGTCGCGGAGCGCGGCGCCGAGGGGGTAGCCGCCGTCAAGGAGCTGCTCGGCGGTATCGGCGCCGACAGCGTCCTGGAGTGCGTCGGCACCAAGGAGTCGATGGAGCAGTCCCTGGACAGCACCCGGCCCGGCGGACGGGTGGGCTTCGTCGGCGTCCCTGCCGGTGGCCCGGAGCTCCCCGCTGGCACGCTGTTCCGCCACAACCTCACGGTTGCCGGAGGCGTGGCGCCGGTGCGGGCCTACCTGGACGAGCTGCTGCCGGAGGTCGTGGCCGGGATGCTCTCCCCCGGTGCCGTCTTCGACCTCGAGCTCCCGCTCGAGCAGGCTGCCCAGGCGTACGCCGCCATGGACGAGCGGCGTGCGATCAAGGTGCTGCTGCGCCCTTGACGTCCGCCTGAGCCAAGGTGGCCCGAGCCACAGCGTCGGCCAGAGCGTCCTGCGCCTCGCCGTAGGCCGCGAAGTCGCTGTTAGCCAGCGCCTCCTGGGAGGCGGTCAGGGCCGCCGAGGCATCGGTCAGCGCCTGGTCCAGTCGAGCCTGGGCGTCGGTGTCGGCGGGCTCGTCACCCTCACCCTCACCCTCACCCTCCTCGACCGGCCCCGCGCCGGCGTCGCCGGCCGTGGCGCCGGAGTCCCCGCCGAAGACCTGGTCCAGCGCCTCGTCGAGGGTGTCTGCGTAGCCGATGTCGCCACCAAAGGCCACCAGCACCTTCTGCAGCAGCGGGTAGGAGGTCCCTTCCTTGGACTGCACGTAGACCGGCTGCACGTAGAGCAAGCCACCGCCGACCGGCAGCGTGAGCAGGTTGCCGAGCTTCACCTCGGAGTTCCCTGTGCGCAGCAGGTTCAGCCCCGTCTGCACGCTCGGCGCGGCGTTGAAGTCGTTCTGCACCTGCCCAGGGCCTGCCACAGCGCGGTTCTTGGGCAGCTTCAGCAGCCGGATGGTGCCGTACCCCTCCGCCCGCTCGCCCGCCTCGCCGCCGGCGTCCGCGTCCACCGCCACGAACCCGGTGAGGACGTTCGAGACGTTCTCCGAGGTCGAGCGCGGGATGTAGGTGGAGGTGAGGGAGAAGGAGGGCTCATCCTGGCTAGGCATCTGCAGGGTCAGGTAGTACGGCGGCTGGTTCACGTCGTCCAGGGACGAGGTGGGGTCCGCCGGCGTCTGCCAGTTGTCCTGCCCGGAGAAGAACTCTCCCGGGTTCGTCACGTGGTAAGCGCCCAAGATCTCCCGCTGCACCTTGAACAGGTCCTCGGGATAGCGCAGGTGGCTCATCAGGTCGGCGTCGATCTCCGACATCGGCTGCACCGCGTCGGGGAAGACCTTGCTCCAGGCCTTGAGGATGGGGTCCTGCTCGTCCCACGCGTACAGATCCACGCTGCCGTCATAGGCGCTGACGGTGGCCTTGACGGAGTTGCGGATGTAGTTGACCTCGCCGAGCTGGGCTATCACGGCATCGCTGCGTGCGGTCAGGGAGTCGGCCGTCGCCTGGCCCAGCGGCTGCAGGTCGGAGTACGGGTAAGCGCTCGTGGTCGTGTAGCCGTCCAGGATCCAGACCACCTCGCCGTCCACCACAGCCGGGTACGGGTCGTGGTCCAGGGTCAGGAAGGGCGCCACCTTCCGCACCCTGTCGCGGGGGGAACGGTCGTAGAGGATCTGCGAGGCCGAGTTCACCGTGTCCGAGAGCAGGATGTTCTGGTCGCGGAACTTGATCGCGTACAGGAACCGGTTCAGGGGGGTGCCCACCATCGGACCGCCGCTGCCCTCGAAGGTGTTGTTGGACTGGCCGGTGGTCTCCCCCTCGTCGGAGGGGAAGTCCAGCTCGCGGGGGGGCGAGCCCTCGGGGGCGCCCACGATGGAGAAGTTCGGGGACTGCTCGCCGAAGTAGATCCGCGGCTGGTACTGCCCCAGCTCGCCCTCGGAGGGGATCCCCGACTGGAAGAAGTCCGGCTCGCCGTCAGCCTGGCGCTGGTTGCCAAAGGCGGCCACGACGCCGAACCCGTGGGTGTAGACGGTGTGGTCGTTGATCCAGTTGCGCTGGCCTGCCGACAGCCCGCCCAGGTCCAGCTCTCGCACGGCGATTACGGTGTCGCGGGACTCGCCGTCGATGTCGTAGCGGTCCACGTCCAGGGGGTCGGAGAAGTTGTAGTACTGCTTGTTGCGCTCGAGCTGGCGGAAGGCGGGGCTGACCATCGCCGGGTCGAGCAGCCTGATGCTGGCGGTGGTCTGGGCGTCCTCGGCCAGGGCATTGCGCTCACCGGTGAGCGAGGGTTCATAGGTCTGCACCTGGACCTCGTCGAGGCCGTACGCCGTCCGGGTCGCCGAGATGTTGCGCTCCAGGAACGGCGACTCCTTGGTCTGCAGGCTCGGTCGAACCGTGAGCTGCTGCATCAGTGCCGGGAAGATCCCACCCAGGGCGACGGCTGCCACGAGCATCAGCACCAGACCGGAGATGGGCAGCCGCCAGCCTGCGGTGAACAACGGCACCAGGAAGAGGATCGCCACGACCACCGCGATCATCGCCAGGATGGTCTTGGCGGGGAGCACGGCGTTGATGCCCGTGTACGAGGCCCCCGTGATCAGCTCCCCGTCGACCGTCAGCAGCCCGTAGCGGTCCAGCCAGTAGGAGGCAGCCTGCACCAGGATGAGCGCTGCCGCGATCAGGGCCAGGTGCCGCCTGGCGGCCTCCGTCGTACGAGGTCCGTTGCCCTGCAGCCGGATTCCGCCGTAGAGATAGTGGGTGGCGACGCCGGCTATCAGCGCCAGCACCAGCACGGCGGTGAGGAACCCGGTGATGAACTGCAAGAAGGGCAGGCTGAAGACGAAGAACCCGATGTCCAGGTCGAACTGCGGGTCGCGCGTCCCGAACGGGGTGCGGTTCAGGAAGAGCAGCACGGTCTGCCACTGCTGCGAGGCGGCAGACCCGGCGAACAGACCGAGGCCGAGCGGCAGTGCCAGCAGCACCAGCCGGCGCAGCGGCTCCAGGCTCTCCCGGTAGCGATCGAGACTGGCCTGCTCCTCGTCGACGGGTGCGTACACGGGCCGAGAGCGGTAGCCGATCAACAGGCTGGAGGCCACCGCCAACGCCATCAGGGCAGCACCCAGCGCGAACAGCAGGGACTGCCACAGCAACCGGGTCGCCCACACCTCGCGGAAGCCCAGCTGGTCGAACCACAGCACCTCGGTCCAGAGCTCGGCCACCAGCGTCAGCACGAAGAACAGCCCACCCAGCACCAGCGAGACGGTGAGCAGCGGAGAGCGACGGCTACGGCCCGTCTTAGGACGGGGCCTTGCCGGCCGGGGAGGACGGGGTGCAGCAGCAAAGCTCACAAGATCTCCAGGTCTGACGCCTCGCGGCGCGCGGTGGTGAGGTCACAGCCTCGCACGACGTGCCAGGATCGTGGCGTGCAGCCCAACCCCTCAGCAGATGCCCCGATCCGGGCCGACAGCCCGCTGGACCGTGCCGTGCGAGAGCTCGAGCGGCACGTGGCCCGCGCCGGTTGGGACGGGCCGTTGCGCGTGTTCGCCCTGATCCGCACCGCGCAGGCGCTGGCCCAGGATCCTTCGCTGCGCGAGCAGCTGCCGCCTGATCTGGTGGCCGGCGCCGACGCCGACCCCTCGACCATCACCTCGGTCGAGCAGGAGGACCTGCCGCAGGGCGACAGCATCGAGGAGGTGCTGGGCCAGATCGCCTGGCCCCCAGCGGTGCAGGGCGCGGCCGTCGTCGTGGAGCGCTTCGTGGTGCCTCCGCGGGCCGAGCGCGACCTTCCCGAGGATCCGGCGCAGGCGCTGGACGCCCTGCTCGCCCACCCCGAGCGCGAGGACGTGCGCCTGGCGGTGGGTGTGCTCCGCGACGGGACCGCCTCGTGCGCGGTGCGCACGCGCAGCAACGACGAGGACTTCGCCGTCGGCAGCGGGCCGGACCTGGCGCCCGGCCTGGTGCACGCGCTGCTGGAGACCTTGACCATCTGAGTCAGCCGCTGCAGGTCGCCAGCGCGGAGATACCGGCCTCGTCGCCAGAACCGATCGCCTCCACCGCGGCGCGTGCCTCGGCGAGCGTCGCCACCCGCACCACGCGCAGGCCCTCCGGCACGTTCCCGACCACCTCGGCGCAGTTGTCAGCCGGCGCCAGGAACCAGTCGGCACCTGCCTCGTCGGCGCCCACCAGCTTCTGCTGGATGCCCCCGATGGCGCCCACCGCGCCGTCGGAGTCCATCGTGCCGGTACCGGCGACCCGCTCGCCCCCGGTCATGGCGCCGGGGGTCAGCTTGTCCACGATGCCCAGGGCGAACATCATCCCCGCACTGGGGCCGCCGATGTCCTCGATCTTGATCTGCACCGAGAACGGGAAGTCGTAGGTGGGGTCGATGAACACGCCCATCACGGTGCGCCCCTCGGCCTCGCTGGTGGCGAAGCTGATGTCCTGCTGCTCGCCGCCACGTTCCACGCCGATGCGCACGGGGCTTCCGGGCTCGATCTGCTGCAGCTCCTCGCGCAGCTCGGGCAGGTCGACGATGCGCTTGCCCTCCACCGAGACGACGACGTCCTGGTCGAGCAGCTTGCCCTGCGCGTCCGAGTCCGGCGAGAAGCCAGCCACCGTCAACGTGGTCGGGACGCTGATGTCGAGCTCGGTCATCGCCGCAGCGGTGGCGGTCTCCTGGGAGGTCACCATCGCCTGGGCGTTGTCGGCGTCGACGTCCTCCTTCGACTGCTCCGGTGGGAAGACCTCGTCCACGGGCCGCACCGCGACGTCCTGGTCGACCCAGCCGCCCAGGACCTCCCACACCGTCGAGGGCGTGCCGGGGCCACCGGTGACGCGCACCGTCAGCAGGTCCAGCGTGCCGTCGGTCTCGTAGGTCTGGCGCCCCTCGATGGCGATCAGCGGCACCCCGTCGGGCGCGGACAGGACGTCCAGCACCGGACCGGGACGCATCAGGGCGTAGGGCAGCGGCAGCATGGTGATGAGGGCGAAGAGCAGGATGGAGACGACCCCGCTGAAGATCATCACCCAGGTCCGAGGATCCATCCGTCTGGGCGCCGGCCCGGGACCGGGCGGCGTGGTAGGGGCTGGACCCTGCGGCGGCGGCGGCTCGTGCCCCAGCTCCTGAGCAGACGTCACGGGTGGTCCTCCAGGTAGTGGCTCGCTCATAGGGCCGAACGGTTGCGCTCGACCGGCAGTTCCCGGGCCCCCGACAGCCTAGGTTCAGCCGCGGCGACGGCGAGCCCTGGCCTGCTGCCACACCGCCGCGGTCCCGACCATCGCGACGGCGGCGCCGGCGGCCCCCAGCGCAGCCTCCCTGCGCTCGACCCTGCGAGCACCGACGGCGCTACGGCCGCGCACCTCCTCCAGCAGGATCCCCAGGCAGGTCTCGTTGTCGTAGCACGGCAGCCAGCCCGCCGCCCGCAGCCGTGCCGAGCCCACGACCCACGGGTGCACCACGTAGGACAGGTCTGTCACGGGCATGGGCAGCACGCCCAGGCGATGGAGGCGCTCCGCGGTCGAGAACGCCAGCGCCGACGGCAGCTCGATACGGCGCATGCCCGTCACGTGCTCGACCGTGCGCTGGTTCAGCGAGCCGAGGGAGCCGACCGTCATGGGGCCTTCCAGCCTCTCCACCAGGACGACGGTCACCGCGGCGGCCAGGTCTTCGACGTGGCAGAACTGCCAGGCCATCTGGTCATCGCGCAGGGTCAGCAGCCGCGGCGCCTCGAAGTGCCGGGTGATCACCGTGTCGACGTGGGGCCCGACCAGAGCGGCCGGGCGCAGCCTGGCCACCGACAGGCCGGGATGGGAGCGCACGGCACGCGTGGCCACCTGTTCCACCTCGAGCATGTCGCCCACCAGCCCGTCGTCGAGCACGCCCTGCAGCTGCGCCTGCTCCGGGATGGGCACCGGCCCGTCCGCGGGCGCCCCGTAGACCATGGCCGAGGTCACCACCACCAGGTGCGGCACCCCGGCCGCGGCGGCAGCGGTGATCACCGCCTGGGCTGCGTGCAGGGCACGCGCACGTCGCGGTGCGGCCCCTTCTCTCAGGGCATGCTCGAAGTCGTCTCCGCAGGCGAGGTGGACGACCGCGTCGGCCTCTGCCAGGTGCTCCAGCACTCCCGGCGCAGCGGGATCGGTCAGTCGCCACGTGACCCCGTCCACCGGTCCACGGACCGTGTCGATGGCCAGCACCTGCTGCACGTCGTCGCTGTCTCGCAAGGCGGTCAGCAGGGCGGTGCCGGCCGGTCCCGCAGCGTGGGTGACCGCCACAGTGAGCCGGCGGCTGCGCCGAGGGCGAACACCGGCCTGGGAACCCACCGCACCTCCCGGGATGTTGTCATGGTGGTGGGTGCGTCCGGACCGGGCGCCACCAGCGTCCGGCCATCATCTACCACCGGTGCCGCAGCGGCACCTGCACAGGAGGCAACGATGAGCGAGCTCCCCGGCCCCGGCGACGAGGAGGCCCTGGAGGCGCTGATGCGCCGGCTGGCCTCCGGCGAGATCGGCCCGGCAGACCTCGAGCAGCTGCAGAGCGAGCTCGGGTCGGCCCTCGGCATCGCGATCGACCCGGCCATGATGCAGATGGCGATGGCCCAGGTGCAGCAGATGATGAGCTCCCCCGACGAGGGCCCCGTGAGCTGGTCGCTCGCCCAGGACACCGCCCGCAAGGTGGTCGCGGCAGGCTCGGACGCCACCGTGGGCGCAGCCGCGCAGCGCGGCACGCTCGAGGCGCTGCGGGTGGCGTCGATGTGGCTCGACGGCGTCAGCGACCTGCCCGCGCCCGGTGCCACCGAGCGCGCCTGGTCCCGCGCGGAGTGGGTCGAGGCGACGCTGCCGACCTGGCAGACGCTGTGCGCCCCCGTGGCCGAGTCGGTCTCAACCGCGATGGCTGCCGCGATGGCCGACCAGGTGCCGGAGGAGATGCGCGACATGGTCGGCCAGGCCAGCGCCATGATCCGCAAGGTCGGCGGGTCGGTGTTCGGCATGCAGGTCGGCCAGGCCGTAGGGACGCTCGCCTCAGAGGTGGTCAGCGGCTTCGACATCGGCCTGCCGCTGACCCCTGTCGGCACCACGGCCATGCTGCCCGCCAACGTCAACGACTTCGGTGCCGGACTGGATGTCCCGGCCGAGGAGGTGCGGCTGTACCTGGCCCTGCGCGAGAACGCGCACGCGCGGCTGTTCGGTCACGCCGGCTGGCTGCGCAGCCACCTGCTCGCTGCCGTGCAGGAGTACGCCGCCGGCATCACGATCGACACCGCGGCCCTGGAGGAGGCGGTGCGCCAGGTCGACCCAAGCGACCCGCAGGCCCTGCAGCAGGCCCTTGCCGGAGGTATGTTCGAGCCGCAGCGCACCCCCGCCCAGCAGGCCACCCTGACCCGGCTGGAGACGACCCTGGCGCTGGTGGAGGGCTGGGTGGACGAGGTCACCGACGCCGCAGCCCGGGACCAGCTGCCCAACGCTGCGCGGCTGCGTGAGGCGGTGCGTCGCCGGCGTGCCGTCGGCGGCCCTGCAGAGCACACGCTGGCGACGTTGGTCGGGCTCGAGCTGCGCCCGCGGCGGCTGCGGGAGGCGGCGGCCCTGTGGGGCGCCCTCGCCGCAGCGCACGGGACGGCCGTGCGTGACGAGGTGTGGGACCACCCCGACCTGATGCCGTCCTCGGACGACCTGGACGACCCGGTCGGGTACGCACAGGGCTGGGCCGCACGCTCCAGTGCTGGCGACGACCTGGACGCAGCCCTGAAGGACCTGCTGGACAAGGAGGAGTGAGCCTGCACGCCGATGCCGTCCGGGTGCTCGAGGACTGGGCGGCCCCCGACGCCGCCCAGGAGACGCTGCGTACCGGGTACCTGGCGCACCTGGCCGCCCACCCGGACGGGATGTACAAGGACGGGCCGGTCGAGCACCTGACCGCGTCCTGCTTCGTGCTGGACCCCACCGGCAACCGGACGCTGCTCACCCACCATGCCAAGGGCGGCTTCTGGGTCCAGTTCGGGGGCCACTGCGAGCGCGAGGACCTGAGCCTGGCCGCGTCCGCGCAGCGGGAGGGCCGTGAGGAGTCAGGGGTGTCGAAGCTGATGGTGACGGGCGGCCCGGTGGACCTCGACAGGCACCGGCTGCCCGCCGCGTTCGGGCGCTGCCGCGAGCACCTGGATGTGGCCTACCTCGCGGTGCTGCCCTTCGACACGCTGCCCAGGGTCAGCCAGGAGAGCCTGGACGTGGCGTGGTTCGACCTCGATGCCCTGCCGCAGGGGACGGTGGCGGACCTGCCCGGGCGGCTGCGGCGCGTGGCCGGGCTGGTGTCGGCGCGGCGGTAGGCCAGTCCTGCCCGTAGGCGTGGGCTGCTCAGGCCGTTCAAGCCGCTCAGGCCGCTCAGGCGTGCGCGAGAACCGCCACCCGGTCGAGCGCCTGCACCCGGTCGAGCGCCTGCACCAGGTCCGCCAGCACGTCGGCCGGATCCTCCAGCCCCACCGACAGGCGCAGCAGCCCGGCGTCGGGCTTGGCGTGGTCGGCCACGGGCCGGTGCGTCAGCGCGGCCGGGTGCTGGAGCAGGGTGTCGACCCCACCGAGGGAGACGGCGTGGGTGACCAGGCGCAGGGACGCGGCTACCTGGCACGCGGCCGGGAAGCCCCCTGCGACGCGGAAGGCCAGCAACGAGCCCGTGCCGCTCATCTGCCGGCCCACGACCCCGCTCGGATCCGCACCGGGCAGGCCGGGGTAGAAGACCTGCTCCACCCCCGGGTGAGTCGACAGGCCCGCCGCGACGGCGGCGGCGTTCTCGCTCTGCTGGCGGACCCGCAACGGCAGCGTGGCAAGTCCGCGGTGCAGCAGGTAGGCGCCCATCGGGTGCAGCAGGGCGCCGGTGAGGGCCCGCACCTGGCGCAGCCGCGCCACCCACGGCTGGGCGTCGGCGCCGACGGCGACCACTCCCCCCATGGCATCCCCGTGCCCGCCCAGGAACTTGGTTGCCGAGTGCAGCACGAGGTCGGCGCCCAGGCTCAGCGGGTTCTGCAGCACCGGGGTCGCGAAGGTGTTGTCGACCACGACCAGCGCCCTCGGGCTGCGGGCACGCACGACCTCGACCACCGCCGCCACGTCGACGAGGTCCAGGGTCGGGTTGCCCGGCGTCTCCAGCAGCACCAGCCGGGTGTCCGGCGTGAGCGCTGCCGCCAGCGCCTGCGGCACCGGCAGCGACGGGTCGGTGAAGACGGCTCTGGTTCCCGCCAGGCCGGTGGCCAGCAGGTGGTCGGACCCCCCGTACAGCGGCCGCAGGCCCAGCACGCGCGGTCGCTGGTCGTCGCCCTCGCTGGTCGCCTGCATTCCCAGGCCCAGCAGCACCGCGGTCAGCGCCGCCATGCCGGTGCTGAAAGCCACCGCGCCACAGGCGTTCTCGAGCTCGGCCAGGCCCTCCTCGAAACGGGCCACGGTCGGGTTCCACAACCGTGCGTACACCGGCGACTGGCCGGGCCGGCAGTCCATCCCGCCGGCCAGCTGCTCGTAGCTGAGGCCGCCGGCGTCGACGTCGGGCAGCGGGTAGGTGGTGGACAGGTCCAGCGGTGCGGCGTGCACCCCCAGCGCCCCCAGGTCGGCGCGGCCGGCGTGCACGGCGCGGGTCGCCAGCGAGTAGGTGCTCTGGTCGTCGTCGACGTTCATCGTTGCTCCTGAGGTGGTGGTGCCGCTCAGGGTGCAGGAGCAGGTGCCGCACCGGGGCCACCAGCGCATATCCTTCGATGCACCTGACTTCTGTCGAAGAATGAGAGGATACCGGTGCCTCCATCGGCCGCACGCACGAACGACCTGCAGACGGGCCTGGACCCGGTGGACCGTCAGCTGCTCGCCACCCTGCGCCTGGACGGCCGGATGACCAACCAGGCGCTCTCCGCAGCGGTGGGGATCGCGCCGTCCACGTGCCTGCTGCGGGTCCGCGAGCTGCGCCGGCGCGGGGTGCTGCGGGGGGTGCATGCTGACATCGACCTCGCCCGCACCGGACGGCCGCTGCAGGCGATGATCGCCGTCCGGATGCGCGCCCACGTGCGCGAGCAGGTGAAGGCCTTCTTGGTCCAGCTGCCTGCGGTGCCGGGCGTGCTGGCCGTCTTCCACATGTCGGGCAAGGACGACTACCTGGTCCACGTGGCGGTGGCCGACACCGACGCGCTGCGCGACTTCGTGGTCGAGCACCTGACCGGTCACCCCGCTGTGGGGCACACCGAGACGAACCTGGTGTTCGAGCGCCTGCCCGGTCGCAGCGACCTGCTGGCCTGACTCAGGGCTCCGCCTGGTCAAGCTCCGCCTGGTCAAGCTCCGCCTGGTCAAGCTCCGCCTGGTCGTGCTCCGTCTCGTCGTGCTCCGCCTCGTCCTCGTCCTGCGACATGGCGCCGACATCCTGGGCAGCGGCCATGCCTTCGAGGTACCCGCGGGCCCGCTCGGTCCGTGGATAGGCCTCCAGCAGCTGCCAGAACGCCTGACCGTGACCACTTTCCAGCAGGTGGGCCAGCTCGTGCAGCAGGACGTAGTCCAAGACCCACGCCGGGCTGCCCTTGACGCGGGTGGAGATCCTGATGGTGCCGTCGGCAGGGGTGCAGGAGCCCCACCGGGTCCGCTGGTTAGGCGCCCAGCGCACGCTCGTGGGACGCGCCAGGCCGCCGAGGTAGCGCTGGGACAGCTCGGTGGCCCGGGCGGACAGGGCCTCGTCGCTGGGGCGCCGCCGCTTCTCGCGCTCGGACAGCCGCTGGGTCATCAGCGTCACCCACTCGCGCTCCTCGGCGGAGGTGAACCTGGCGGGGATGCAGACGACCACGGTCCCGCCCTCGCGGTAGGCCGTCACGCTGCGCCGGCGACGACGGCTGCGCCGGACCTCCACGGGCTGGACCATGCGCTCACGGTAGCCGCCGGACCCGACGGGAACGCCCAGGACGCGCCCCGTGCGCCGGGTCCCTCCTGGCCACTCGGAAGCTGCTAGCTATGTCACGGGGACGGCGCTGGCGGTCGACGGTGGGGCGTTGCGCACCTACTGAGCTGGTGGGGGTGGTTCGTCGGGTGGGAATTGGAACCAGCGCAGGTCCAGGGTGCCGCCGGTGGGTGCGGGGTAGGGCTCGCCTGGGGGGTCGGGGAAGGGCTCAGGTGGTGGGGGTGGGCCGATGGTGAAGCCGTGCGGGTTGGCGAAGGTCAGTCCTGCGGGTTCGGCGGGGTCCC
>JAABUN010001700.1_pt1 | contig 45704 bp, 44 predicted proteins | sample 5559311 | NCBI WGS metagenome assembly JAABUN01 (sample SAMN10711877, study PRJNA513370) | rock metagenome | isolation source: Antarctica rocks | place: Antarctica: Victoria Land, Siegfried Peak sud
TGGCGACGCCGAGGCCCCCGCCCGGCGGGTGGCGGACTCTTTGGGCATCGGTTACCGGGCGCAACTTTTGCCCGAGCAGAAGGTCGAGGCAATGCGCGAGCTGGTAGAGAAGCACGGCATGGCGGGCATGGTAGGCGACGGCGTAAACGACGCCCCGGCCCTCGCCACCGCCTCCGTCGGTTTCGCCATGGGCGCCGCTGGAACAGACGTGGCTCTTGAGACGGCAGACGTTGCTCTCATGCAGGACGACCTCAGGAAGCTGGCCGCCGCAGTGCGTCTCTCGCGAGCCGCCGAGCGGATCATCCGTCAGAACGTCTTCGTCTCCATCCTCATCAAGGGCGTCTTCGTGCTACTCGCCCCGTTCGGCCTCATCACCCTCTGGCTCGCTGTCCTCGCCGATATGGGAACCTCCATCGCCGTGACCCTCAACGGACTCCGGCTCTTTCGTGGAGACGGCGGCCGAGAGCGCGTACCCAGGCGATGACCGGCAAGACGGTTACATCGCAAGAGAGACTTCACCGCCGTGGCGTTCGCCTGGAGGTCTTCACGATAACCTGGAACGTGGTGGAGGCCGTCGTCGCCATCGGCGCCGGTCTCCTCGCCGGAAGCGTCGCTCTCGTCGGCTTCGGTGTGGATTCTGGAATAGAGGTCATCTCCGCGGTCGCCCTGCTGTGGCGTCTGCTGCGGGCAGGTCCGAACGCCAGCGCTGGGGAGCATGGCGCTGCCGAGAAGCGGGCGCTCTACCTCGTGGCGGCGACATTCTTCCTGCTCTCCGCCTACATCGCCTACGAGGCGGTGGTTGCTCTCCTGGCCCGCGAAGGCCCGGATAGCTCGACCGTTGGGCTGGTACTCGCGACGATCTCACTTCTCATCATGCCGGCCCTCGCCTTCTTCAAGCAGCGCACGGGCCGGGAGATGGGCAGCGAGGCCCTCAAGGCCGACGCGGCGGAGACCTGGGTATGCTCCTACCTCTCACTGGCGCTGCTCGCCGGCGTGGGGCTCTACGCCGCCTTCGGCTGGTGGTGGGCCGACCCGGTTGGGGCTCTGGCGATGCTGCCGGTAATCCTCTGGCAGGGCTGGGAGACGCTTGGGGAGGCGCGAGAAGAAGGCGAGGAGTGAGGGGTTTGCCGGATCAACGCGGATCTCGCCTATTCAGGCCCGTTCGAGTGTCGTGGTAGGGTCACGATAGAGGAATCGGGAGAGAAAGGCTGAGGGAAGGTCCTGACCAATCTCAGGTTCTGGGACGTGGATCTGGCGCGGGGCGTCGCCATAGTTATGGTGGTCCTCTACCATCTGATCTACGACCTGGACAACTTTGGTGGCTACGGCATCGAATCCACATCCGGCATCTGGGGCGTCTTCGCGGATGTAAGCGCCTTTATGTTCGTCTTTCTGGTCGGACTCTCCCTGTCAATAATCTACGAGCGAGCCGGGGCGGCAGTGCCAGGTCGCAGCCTCTTCGGCAAGTATCTGCTGAGGGAACTAAGGATTTTCGGCTACGGGATGTTGGTCACCTTCTTGTTCTGGGTGTTCGGCCTTGGGGCCGTTGTCTTTGGCATCCTGCACCTGATCGGTCTCTCCATCATCCTCGCCTACCCGTTCTTGCGGCTGCGGTACGCGAACTTGCTCCTCGGTCTCTCTCTTATAGCCGCCGGAGCCTACGTGCAGGCGCAAGACTTTGTCGCGGGCGGAGTCGTCGGAGTTCTGCTCACCCCGCTCGGCGTCGTACCCGAAGGCCTCTTCATGCCGGACTACCGTCCACTCTTACCCTGGTTCGGCGTAGTGCTACTGGGCGTGTTCTTCGGCAACGCCGCATACCTGCCCTGGAAGAAATCTCCGCCGTCTCCGACGCCCCGCGCCGCCGCACCTCTCGCTTTCCTTGGGCGGCACACCCTGCTCATCTACCTGATCCACCAACCCATCCTGATAGCAACCCTTTGGATCCTCGGCGCCACAGGCGAGGGCTTGTGAGACCCCGCCCAAACTCGAAACCCGCCCGCACAACCTATAATGACCATATGAAGAACACGAATCGGACCCGCCCCCCGCAAACACCCTCAGAGGACGAGAAGCAGTACCCGGAGCGGGCAAAGAAGGCACCAGCCGCCGCGCCGGCCGAGCGGGATGTACGAGAGGCGAGCGAGCTCCTCAAGACCGTCGGAGACCTTACCCGGATGCGCATACTCTGTACCCTCTTGCCCGGAGAAGAGCTCTCCGTTGGCGAGCTGCAAAAAGCTCTCGGCATGAGCCAGTCTGCCGTTTCCCACCAACTTCGGGTCCTCCGGGACGCAAACCTGGTCAAGTTCCGGAGAGCCGGAAAGCTCGTCTACTACTCCCTAGCAGACGAGCACGTCCACGAGTTGCTTCTCGGCACCCTCGAACACATCCGCCACGACTAACTAAAGCTCACTCACGCCTACTCATTCAATCGCTCATAGGCTTGACAGACCAGCCTATATATGTATACTCGATCATATGAACGGTGTATCATGCGATCTATAGGCAAGGAGCGTCTCCAGATGAGTAGAAGGATTAAGGAGCTTGCTGCGATAGCGGTGATCGGCGACGGGGTTGTGGGATTTGTGGTCCCGAGGCGGCACAGCCTGTTGTGGAAGGTCGATCCGGAGGGCTACCAGGAGGCGATCCGGTGGTTTGCCGAACGTCCTTCTCTGGTGAGGCTTCTGGCGGCTGTGGAGTTGGGGCTCGGCTTGATGTTGGCATTGAGACAGTACCCGGAGGAGGGGTAGCCGTGGCCCATTCACATTCTGAAGAACACTCCCACGGTTCCGGCGGAGGCCACGACCACGGAGCCGGAGCAAACAAGAAGGCGCTAGCGGTAGTCCTCGCGTTCACCACAATCTACATGTTCGCTGAGGTCATCGGCGGTCTTGTCACGGGCTCGCTGGCGCTCCTCGCGGACGCGGCGCACATGCTCTCGGATAACATCGCTCTGGGGCTCGCCCTGTTCGCCTTCTGGCTGGCCGCGAAGCCTCCGACGCCGAACAGGAGCTTCGGATACAATCGGGCGGAAATATTAGCGGCGCTCTTCAACGGGATCACCATCGTTGCGGTCTCTATCTGGATCTTCTACGAAGCCTACAACCGGTTCCAGGACCCGCCGGAAGTCCTCGGCGGGTGGATGATGGTCGTCGCGGTGATAGGGCTCGTGGTCAACCTGGCCGGCATGTTGATACTCACACGCTCGGCCGGGGAGAACCTAAATATGCAGGGGGCTTTGAGACACGTGCTGGCCGATCTGTTGGGCTCCATCGGCGTCATCGCCGCAGCGCTCATCATCCTCGTAACCGGCTGGAGCTACGCTGATCCGATCATCAGCGTCTTTATCGGGGTGCTGATCCTCTTTAGCTCCTGGAAGCTCTTGCGAGAATCGGTGAACATCCTGCTCGAAAGCTCCCCGCCCGGCATAGATGCCGAGGAGATCGGCCGGAAGATGGTCAGCGTAGACGGCGTCGAAGAAGTCCACGACCTGCACGTGTGGATGGTTACTTCGGGCTTTCCGGCCCTTTCCGCCCACGTACTCGTCGGAAAGGACGATGACTGCCACCAGAAGCGCCGGGATCTCGAAGAGCTCTTGGATGAGGAGTTCGACATAGACCACACCACTTTGCAGGTAGACCACGTAGGAGACCACGAAGCCGGGGGAGAGCGCCTACGGTTCGACGGACGACGGGAGGGCCAGCGTGCCACTTAGGATGATAGCTCTACTGAAGAAAACGCCGCTTCAATTCGCCAGTATGAGTGCTTTAGCAGCATGGGTCTTGCGGAGGGTCGAGCGGGACTACGAAGACAAGGGAGAACTCTCAAGCGTGGCCTCCGTATCAGCATGGGTACTCTATCTCTTGCACGTCGGACTGACTATCTCCGCATCCTTGCGCCCCTCCAAACGGCTACCAGTTGATCCAGAGATAGCCTTCGCGCTAGGCGTCACCGCCACTGGCTCCGGTGCCGGATTGTTCACTGCCGGCGTCCGGGAGTTCCGTTCGTTCGAGCAAATGTCGGGTCTTGAGACGGGCCAACTGGTAAAGAGCGGCCCCTACCGCTACAGTCGGAACCCGCAAGTCGTCGGATGGCTGCTGGCGCTACTCGGCACTGCAATAGCGGGCCGTTCCGTCAAGGCGCTGGTGCTCGTAGGCTTTCTCTTCTTCGTTCACAGGCTGTACTTCCCTATAGAGGAGCATCACCTAGAGCGAACCTTCGGCGAGGAGTACGGACGCTACCGTGCGGAAGTTCCACGCTTTTTGGCTTTCCCGAGGGCCGGATAGAAGAATATAGCACTTGCCCCCCCGGATGCTCGGATGGGCGTTTGCGCAGAGCTGTTTCGCGGCAACGACTAGAATAAGGATATGGGCATTCAGGCACTCGTAATCGAAGATGAGAAGAACCTGGCCGACCTGCTCCGAGGATACCTGGAGCGGGAAGGCTTCGAGGTGCACCAATCCTTTGACGGCGAGTCGGGGCTGGAGAAGGCCCGGCGGTTGGAACCCGACGTGGTGGTCCTCGACTGGATGCTGCCAGGACTGGATGGGATGGAGGTCTTACGGGAGATCCGGCGTTTCTCGGAGGCGTACGTCATCATGCTCACCGCCCGGACGGAGGAGGTGGACAGGATTGTTGGCCTCTCGGCCGGCGCCGACGATTACCTGATCAAGCCTTTCTCCCCCGGAGAGCTCGTCGCCCGCATACGGGCGATGCTCCGCAGGCCGCGCAGTGGACGTCTTGGAGGGGCCGATGCCCCGGAGGAGAAGCCGCTCGCGTTCGGAGAGCTGGAGATAGACCCGAACCGGCGCAGGGTGCGCTTCGGAATAGCGGAGGTATCACTTACCGCGCTGGAGTTCGATCTGCTTCTCGCCCTGGCATCCAGGCCGGGCTTCGTCTTTGGACGGCGGCGTCTTCTGGAGCGGGTGTGGGGAGAGGACTATTTCGGAGACGATCACGTGGTGGACGTTCACGTCGCAAACCTGCGAAAGAAACTTGACGCGGCGGATAAAGGCGCCGGAGGTCGCTACATCCGGACGGTGCGCGGGGTCGGCTACAAGTTCGAGGCTCCATGAAGCGCCGGTTTGCCCTCAACCTCTCCCGGAGTCTCAGCGCAAAGCTCTTCATATCTCACTTTCTGGTGGCCCTGGTTGTGGCCTTCACGCTGCTCGCGGCCCTCTACCTAATAGCGCCGGTGATATTCGGACGCTTGATGGCCGGGATGATGGACTCCGGGACCGGAATGATGCAACCGTCCGAGATGGGAGGGATGATGGGCTCCGTTGGCCGGGCCTTCGGTCTTACGCTCCTTTACTCTCTACTGGTAGCGGGAGTGGTGGCGGCGGTCGTCGCGGCTCTCTCCAGCCTCTTCGTGTCGCGCCGGATCTCAAATCCCCTGCGCCGCATGAGTGCGGCGACCCGCCGCATCGCCGCCGGGCGCTACGGCGAGCGGGTGCCGGTAGGAGAGCCGGACGAGCTTGGCCTACTCTCGGAGAACTTCAACTCGATGGCTACCTCGCTGGAGGAGGCGGAGCGGAAGAGGCTTGAGCTGATCGGGGATGTCTCCCACGAGCTGCGCACGCCCCTCTCCACCCTGCAAGGCTACATGGAGGGGCTCATGGAGGGCGTCGTGGAGCCTTCCGACGAGACCTGGGCTCTCCTCTATGGAGAAGCCGAGCGCATGAGGCGGCTCGTTGACGACCTGCGCCGGCTCTCCCAGGCCGAGGCGAAACAGCTCGATCTCCACCCGGTGCCGGTTAGTCCCGGCGAAGTGGTCCGTGCGGCAACGGAACGTATGGTACCGCTCTTCGACGAAAAGGGCGTAGCTCTTGCGAGTACAGCACCGGATGACCTGCCGCAAGTCTTCGCGGACGGTGACCGGGTCGTGCAGGTACTGACCAACTTGCTTGGTAACGCCCTGCGCCACACTCCCAAAGGAGGACGGGTCTCAGTCGATACGGTGGTCCGGGGAGATTCAGTCGTCTTCGGGGTCGAAGACACCGGGCAGGGTATAGCCCCCGAGCACCTGCCGCACGTCTTCGAGCGATTCTACAGGGCCGAGAAGTCCCGCTCTCGGAGCGAAGCTCGCGGCGGCTCGGGGCTCGGGCTCGCCATCTCGAAGGCGCTCGTCGAAGCTATGGGTGGAAGCATGAGCGCCGAGAGTCCCGGCGCGGGCAAGGGAGCGAGATTCTACTTCTCGCTGCCCCTTGCGAACAGACAATCCCGGAGCTCTGAAAACTTGATCTAATCTTGATCTTCACCAGACCCGTGCTTGATGCCGCCCCCTTATCCTTTGAACGTCGTCGAAAACTAGAAGGAGACTGTTAGGTATGATGGATGGAATGATGAATGGCGGGGGCTGGCTGTGGATGCTGCTGCCGCTACTATTCTGGGGCGGGCTAATCGCTTTCGCGGTCTGGGCCTTGATGAGGATCTTCCCAAACCGTGATCGTAGCGATGGCACCTCCGGTAACCGTGAAGACAACGCCGAGGAGATACTGCAAAAGCGCTTCGCCCGCGGCGAGATAGACGCCGAGGAGTACGAGAGGTCCCTCGAAGTCTTGAAAGACCGTGAGAACGCCACGAAAGGTGGTATCTAAAAATGCACAAGTACAGGTATCTTCTCGCTGGTCTCGCAGTCGTCACCCTCTTCGTCGCCGGTATCGGCTTTACCTCGACGGCCGTACAGGCCGGTTCGAGGATGGGCGGTGGCACGGCGGACGGCTCGGGAATGGGCTCGATGATGTCCATGATGCGCGGCGGCATGATGGGCGGAAACGAAACGGGCTCGATGATGGGCGGTGGCAATATGCAGCCGATGGGTTCCTTCGACGAGGAAAAGCCCTTCGACCTGCAGTTCATCGACCAGATGATCATGCACCACGAAGGCGCCATCATGTCCTCCGGGCATATGATCTCCGACTCCAAGAGACCTGAGCTCCGCGAACTCGCAGATAGCATCAAGAAGAGCCAGTCCGAGCAGATAGACCGGATGCAGGCCATGCGCAAGGACTGGTATCCGGACGCCGAAAGGACGTTCGGGATGATGGACCCGACCCGGATGGAAGAGATGATGGGCGGCGGTCAGATGGAGGACATGATGGGCGGCTCCATGCAGAAGATGATGGGCGGCGATGCCACCGACGAGATGTTCCTGCGGATGATGATCCCGCACCATCAGATGGCCGTGGACATGTCCGAGAAGGCCCTCAAGGAAGCCGAGCACCCGGAATTAAAAGATCTTGCCCGCAAGATCCGCGATGAGCAGTCGGCCGAAATCAGGCTCATGCAAGGATACCTCGACGAGATCCAGGCTGCGGATAAGGGCTAGCGCAACGTGTCCGCGAAGAGTAGTGAGGAGCGGCTTTTCGGAGGAGCGAGCGAGGTTAGCCGCTCCTCCGAAAGGCTGTATACTCCGGTTGCTATGACCGCACGGCGAACATACCTGATCTCGCTGGCGATTCTCGTGACCGCCTTCGTGGCGCTCTACCCCTACCTGGGAGCGATGGAGATGTGCGACTCTGGGGAGTGCCCGTATGCCGCGCAGTCCTCGGCACAGTCTCCGATGGGCTCTGTCGGCATCGCCGGGCTGTGCCTGGGCGCCGTGCTTGCGGTCTCTTCCGCTGGAGTCCTCGCCTTCGGCGCGTTCTACTGGCGCCGCTCTATCAGTAACGACGTGCGGCCGGTGGGCATCTTCCTTTCCTTTGATCCTCCCCCTCCCAGGCTCTCCCTGAGCAGATAACCAGTCCCAAGAACCTCGGAGCGCACTTTTGTGCGGCGCGAGGTAGATCCGACAAACCCGAGAACATGGTAACGGTAGGCATGCTCGCCTTACCGTTAGAACAAGCGAAGGGAGATCAAGCATGGCAGAAGCTCAGCAGAAAATAGTAGAGAAAGGTTACGCCCATCCGGAGGCCCTGGTTAGTACGGATTGGGTCGCGGAGAACCTGAACGACACCGGGAATATACGCATCGTGGAGTCCGACGAGGACGTTCTGCTCTACGATATCGGTCACATCCCGAACTCCGTCAAGATAGACTGGGTAGAGGACCTCAACGACCCGTTGATGCGTGATTACCTCGACCCGGAGCATTTCGCGCGCCTCGTGAGCGAGAAGGGCATAAGCCCCGACACGACGGTCGTGTTCTACGGGGACAAGAATAATTGGTGGGCGACGTACGCGCTGTGGGTCTTCCGTCTCTTCGGCCACGAGAACGTCCGCGTAATGGACGGCGGGCGCATCAAGTGGGAGGCCGAGGGCCGCGAGATGACCCAGGAAGTTCCCTCCTTCGAGCAGACCGATTACCCGGTGCCCGAGCGGGACGACTCGAAGATCCGGGCCTTCAAAGAAGACGTGGAGCAGCACCTGGAGAAGCAGGGTCCGATGGTGGACGTGCGGAGTCCCGGCGAATACTCGGGCGAACTCCTGCACATGCCGGATTATCCGCAGGAGGGCGCCATGCGGGGCGGACACATCCCCGGCGCGGCGAACGTACCTTGGGCTCGGGCCGTGCGCGAAGACGGAACCTTCAAGAGCGCCGACGAGCTGCGTGAGATCTACGAGGGCGAGGCCGGTGTCTCCGGGAACGACGAGGTCATAGCGTACTGCCGCATCGGGGAACGTTCGAGCCACACGTGGTTCGTTCTCTCCTACCTCCTCGGCTACGAGAACGTCCGCAACTACGACGGCTCGTGGACCGAGTGGGGCAACGCCGTTCGCGCCCCGATCGAGCGGTAAACGGGCATAGCGCGAAGCTTATGCAATCCAGGTGTGTGGGCGGACATGACAACCCCGCCCGGACGTTTCCACCTTTACCCGTGATCGGAGACATCGCTTGAACGGCATCACCATCAGCATTGACCCCATGATCGCCCAGGCGGGACCTTTCATGCTCAGTTGGTACAACCTCTTCTTCATGCTGGCCGTCTTCGCGGGCGGCTGGCTCGGGCTGCGCGAGGCGCGGCGCAAGGGCATCGACACCGAGAAAATGCAGGCGCTCATCCTATGGGGCCTGCTCGGCGGCATCGTCGGGGCGCGGCTCTTCCACGTCATCGACCGGTGGGATCTCTACGCGGACGATCCTATGCGCGTCCTGTACGTCTGGGAGGGCGGGCTCGCGGTCTACGGCGGGCTCGTGGGGGGCGTCCTGGCCGGTCTCCTCTACGCCTGGCTGAACGGGCTCCCATTCTGGCGTACGGCGGACGCGGCGGCTCCGGGCCTGATCCTGGGCCAGGGCCTCGGGCGTCTCGCTTGCATCCCCAACGGCGACGCCCTGGGCGCTCCCACCGATGCTCCCTGGGCCTTTGTCTACACCAACCCGGCGACCATGGTACCGTCGGAGTTGCTCGGCCGTCCGCTCCATCCCTACCCCGTCTACGAGCTGCTCTTCGACTTCGCTGTGCTCGGGCTGCTCTGGAAGCTGCGGGGTGTCTACAAAACGGACGGGATGCTGTTCTTGACCTACGTCGGTGTCTATGCGGCGGGACGTTTCCTGCTGACGTTCTTCCGAACCGAGCAGGTCTGGTTCCTCGGCCTCCAGGAGGCGCAGGTGGTGTCCCTCGCGCTACTGATCCTGACCGTGCCGCTCCTCTCCTGGCGGATGCAGGCCGGTCGGCGTATGGACCGCCAGCCCGCGTGAGGGCCGGATACCAGAAACACAAAAGAAAGTGTTGTACGCAGACCAACTACTGTGAAGGAGGAAAAACACAATGCGGATGCTGAAGATGTGCCTCAACTGGAAGGTTCTTGCCGGGCTGGCTGTGTTGGGCATCGGGATCTACGCCGTCGCCCCGGAACTGGCGGCCGCGGCGCTCCCATTTCTGCTGCTCGCCATCTGCCCGCTGTCGATGGTCTTCATGATGAAGGGCATGCAGGGAGACGAGACGAAGGCCCCGGAGGCGGACGCCGACCTGACTCGCGACGAGCAGCTCGCCCGGCTACGGACGGAGCAGGCGGATCTCGCGGAGCAGATCGGCGCGCTGGGGCAGGACAAAATCCCTTCGCGGACGAGCGGAGACACGCGATAGGCAGTACGAGACGAGTGACGGAGCAGGCGGCTGGGGCACTGCCGAAAACGAATACGAAAGGAAGAATCTTGAACGACAAAACGAAGAGCAAAGAGTCGTCGGCCCGAAAGGCACGAGGCAACCAGCAAAGTCAGCGCCTGGAAGCCGAAGCCGCACGGCAAAGGCGGAAGAAGTTCGTGATCTGGGGGTCTCTGGGGGCGCTCGTACTTGCGGCGTTCGCGGTGATGGTCTTCCTATCCGCTGGCCCGGGAGGATCCGGCGCGGCGAGCCGTCCATACGTGGGCGGGGACTTCCACGCCATGGCGGTGGACCCGGCGGAGCCCCGGAGGGTGATGGTCGGAGGCCACGGCGGCGGCGCTGTAAGCGAGGATGGTGGCAAGACCTGGAAGCAGATCGAAGACCTGAGCGGCGCGGATCCGATGGGCTGGGCCATCGACCCAAGCGATCCCGAGAAGGCGTACATTGCCGGCCATCCTGGCTTTTTCCGCTCCGAAGATGGCGGCGAGAGCTGGAGTTTGGACAACTCGGGCCTGCCCGCGACCGACTTGCACGGCCTGGGTATAGACCCGCAAAACCCGGACACACTCTATGCCTACATCGCTGGCGCGAGCCTGTATCGTAGTCCGGACGCCGGAGATACCTGGGAGCAGGTGAACGGTGAGGTGTCCGTCATGGGACCGGTCCTGGTAGACCCCAAGGATTCCAATACTCTCTATTTGGCCGCAATGGAAGGTGGCTTCCAGAAGAGCACCGACGGCGGCAAGACCTGGGAGCAAGTAGGGACCATACCGGGTGGCATGGCGACCTGGATCTCCCAGGATCGCGAGAACCCCGACACTTTCTACGCCGCCGGGGGCGGCCAGGTTTACAAGAGCGCCGACGGAGGTGAGAACTGGCAGCCGGTTGGAGACGGGTTGCCCGGCTCTATCTCGACGGTAGCGGTGGCTCCAGGCAACCCAAAAGTTGTCTACGCCGGCGCGCTCGATGGTGAAGAGGCGCTCGTGTTCCGTAGTGAGGACGGCGGCGAGAGCTGGAAGGCGGCGAATTGAACCGCTCACGGCAACCGACTGTAGGTGCAGCCTGTGCCAGGGAGGCTGGTACAGAGTGCTAAAGTCCATCTTCAGGATTCTCGGACTGTTGACCATAGTCGCCGGGCTCGCGCTCGTTGTGCTCGTATACACGGGTTGGAATCCGCTAATGGGACAGATGGAAGGAAGCTCGGCCAAAGAGCCGGCCCGGGGCTTGGGCGACCTTCCGAACCTGGCCGATACGGGAGGCGACTCCGCCAGAGGCCAGGCGCGCTCGCGAGCTTGAGGCGCGAGGATAAGAAGAGCGCCCGCTCTCGTTCAAGTGGGACGACAAGTTCTGCTACGCGGCCGGCAGTCTGTTGGAGCTGGATCCCGACACCGTTCGCGCTTTGAGACCCACCATCGAGCAAGACGAGCCCGAGTGGGTCGAGCGGGTCAAGTACGAGTGGCGCGGCTACTGGAACGTAGAGTCCGCCGCTTACTGGTCCGGCGTGCCCCTGCAGGCCACGCTCGCCATCCTACTGAACCTCCGCGACCGCGGTGAGTTGGTCGTCGAGGAAAACTGATGGTGCGAGCTAACGCTATCAAGCCTGTAGGATGCGACACCGGTCTGAAGATGCTAAGATGTACTATTAATGAATAAGCGCTATTTCGTTAATAGCGACCACCCTTGTTTGCACAAGTGAGAATAGCGATGAAACGCGGACCTGCGGGACAATATGAGATCGCCGCTACGGGGGACGAGACCGTGCCCGCCTTCGTGTCCGCACCGCTGCCGCCCGATCCGACGCTGGAGCTCTCCGGCGCACGTCAGCGCTTGCTGGAGCAGGCTCTGCTCGCCTGCGGGCGGCTGGACGGTGTAACCGCCCTTTTGCCGGACCCGGACTTGTTCCTCTATGCCTACGTCCGGCGCGAGGCAGTGCTCTCCAGCCAGATCGAGGGTACTCAATCTTCTCTGTCCGACCTGCTGCTCTTCGAGCTGGACGAGGCGCCGGGTGTGCCCTTCGACGACGTCGTGGAAGTCTCCAACTATGTCTCCGCCCTCGAACACGGCATGTCCCGGTTGCGAGAAGACTTTCCGCTCTCCAACCGTCTGCTGCGCAAGGTACATGAAAAACTGCTCGCAGGTGGGCGTGGCGCGGACAAGCAGCCCGGCGAGTTCCGCCGCAGCCAGAACTGGATGGGTGGCACCCGACCCGGCAACGCCCAGTTCGTACCGCCTCCGCCGCAACACGTCGAAGATTGCATGGCCTCACTCGAACGTTTCATTCACGATACGAACGACGGCCTGCCGGCGCTCGTCAAAGCCGCGCTCGCCCACGTGCAGTTCGAGACCATTCATCCGTTTCTGGATGGCAACGGCCGGGTCGGGCGGCTCCTGATCTCACTGATGCTCTTCGACGCCGGGGTGCTCGACCAGCCGCTCCTGTATCTCAGCTACTACTTCAAACAGCATCGCGCCGAATACTATCGCCTGCTCGATACCGTGCGCTCCGAGGGCGACTGGGAAGCTTGGCTCGATTTCTTCCTCGAGGGTGTAGCGAGCACCGCCGGGTCCGCCGTGGACACCGCCCACCGGTTGCTCGCCCTGTTCCGCGATGACGCTGCCCGCGTGCAGTCGCTCGGGCGGGCCGCCGCCAACGCCCTGCGGGTGTTCGACGCGCTCCGCGACCGGCCTCTCGCCAACCTGAACGCCCTGACCGAACGCACTGGCGCCAGCTACCCCACCGTAGCCCGTGCAGTAGAGGCGCTGGAGAACCTCGGCATCGTGCGTGAGATTACCGATCGCAAGCGCGAGCGGGTGTTCGCCTACACACGCTATCTCGCCATCCTCAACGAAGGGACAGAGCCACTGTGAGAAATGCTCACTCCTCCGTTTCGATCGCAATATTTGCCGAGCACGGCCGCAAAAAGCTCAAGCTCTGTACACCAACCGTACGCCAACCCGGCTATATTTCCGGTTGTTTCGGGAGGTAGCCGGATGAACGGAATGTGACTGTTTGCAGGTAATTTGCAACAACCGTAAACGCCCCGAAATGTAATGATTCTTTTCGCAATGAGCAGGTTAGCGGTTCGAATCCGCTCGTCAGCTCTCTTGTTTTTTTAGATTTCCAGGACACTTTCGCACGCATCGAACGCGCTTCGTTTTTCAATCAACCAATTTACTGCAACCGTATCGCCTGAAAATTCCAGTATGTTCTCGACTAAACCCTATGGCTCGATCTTCGGGCTACTGGTCACCCGTCAGCTTCCGTTAAGTCGCCCTGCTAGCGCCGGGCAGACTCACCGTGCGGCTTTTGTGTTGAGGCGGACGAACTCTACATGTTGCTCGTATTGGTCGAGGACGTCGTCTATTAGCTGACTGTAGGTGTAGCCCATTACGTCGTAGCCCTGTCCGCCGTCTAGCAGGTGTACGTCGAGCCGGTAGTAGAAGTCGCCCTCGCGCATGGAGCTGTCTCCGTACACGGGCATACGGGCTTCTCGCGGCTCTACCTTGTATTGGAATGGTGATTCGTCGTCCAGGTCCGCCACTAGTTCGACGTAGTATTGATCCGCTTCGTTCGTGCCGTCGCGTACTTCGACGTCTACGCCATGTTCGCGCATCTCCTCACCTACCTCGTTGAGAGCGGGCAGTGCGATCTCGGAGAGAAACTCAGTAGTTTTCTCGTAATTCGGGAAGCTCATGCTGCGGCTCAGGCGTTGGCGCCATGTCAGCTCTATCGCCCGGTCGCCGTCGGGGCTGGTGCTGCGCCCGGAGAATCGTGCGGGCAGACTGTAACGTCGGCTGTCTTCACGGTGTGCTTCCACTCGTAAGGCTTTGTAGAGTCCGACCATGATCAGGATCATCACGAACCCGAACGGCAGGCCCATAACGATAGTCGCGCTTTGAAGTGCTCCTATGCCGCCGACCAGGAGCATCGCTATGGTCAGCAATCCGGTGACGACGGCCCAGAATATCCGGATTGCGTTGGATGCGTCGTCCCTCGGAGTCTTGCGGTACGAGGTGAGGTTCGCCATCACCAGAGCGCCGGAGTCGGCGGAGGTGATGTAGAAGAGCAATCCGCAGAAGGTGGCGACAAACGCGACAACCGGGAAAAAGGGGAACTGTTGGAGAAGCGTGTAGAAGCCCTGTTCAGGTTGGTTCATCGCGGCCTGGCCGAACTGCGCGTTTCCGTTCCTGACCAGTTGGATCGCACTGTTGCCGAAGATCGAGACCCACATCAAGATATACAAAAACGGTATCGTCATAGTCCCGGCGACGAATTGCCGAATGGTGCGTCCGCGTGAGATGCGGGCCAGGAACAACCCGACGAAAGAAGCCCAGGCGATCCACCAAGCCCAGAAGAAGAGCGTCCAGAAGCTGAGCCACTCCGTCGGACGGTCGAAGGCGAACGTCTGCATCGTGAGGCTCGCGAAGCTGCTTACGTAATCCCCGATATTGAGCACGAAAGCGTTGAGCAAGAAGATGGTCGGGCCCGTGACCAGCACAAAACCGGCGAGCCCGAGAGTCAGCCAGACGTTCAGTTCCGAGAGGCGCCGGATCCCTTTCTCGACTCCGGTGACCGCCGAGATCGCCGCGACGACGACGGCGAGCACGATCAACCCGACTTGAGCGGTCAAACCTTCCGGGATGCCGAAGAGGAGCTTCAGTCCGAAGTTCAGGAAGACGACCCCGATCCCGAGCGAGGTAGCGATGCCGAAGATGGTGCCGAGTACGGCGGCGAGGTCTACGCCGTGTCCCAAAGCTCCGTAGATGCGGTTACCAAAGATCGGGTACAAGGCAGACCGTATGCTCAACGGCAGGTTCATCCGGTAAGCGAAATACGCCAGAGATATCCCCATAAGCGCGTACATCGCCCAGCCGGTGATGCCATAGTGGAACAGAGTCCACACAGTCGCTTCCCTGGCGGCGTTAAGCGTCTCGCCCTGGCCGGTAGGTGGGGCTAGATACTGAGTAACAGGCTCGGCGACCGCGAAGAACATCACGTCCGTGCCGATGCCAGCGGCGAACAACATAGCGGCCCAGGAGAAAGTGCTGAACTCCGGTTCAGAGTGTTCCGGCCCAAGCTTGATGTTCCCGTATCGAGAGAGAGCGAGGAAGAGGATAAAAGCCAGGATGACCGTTGCGATCAGGATATAGAACCAACCGAACCAGTTCGAGATCCAACCGACCAACACCCCGAGAGCCCCGCTGGCACCCTCCGGACTGACGATCGCCCACAACGCAATGGCTAAGATAGCCGCCGAGGAACCATAAAAGACGACCGGGTTGATCCTGGTGCTAGGCTCCGTACTTTCGGGCTCTGATTGCCTCGTCTCAGCCATATTCCGTTCTCCCTCGTCTCGTTTCAATATACGTCACATGCATACGGTAAACGTCTCTTCGGGCAACAACAGTAAAGCACATCTAGCCATGCAAAGGGGATTGTAGAAGTCGAAAAGCTTAAATAGCTGCCCGGAACAATGCTTGATGGTTTTGGATGAGGCGACGTGGGTAACAAATAAGACTGCATGAAAACGAGACTCAAAAGTAGAACAGGAGTTGAATCATTTTGGCTACGGTTCCAAACATTACTTTGAATAACGGCAACACTATCCCGCAGCTTGGTTTCGGGGTTTATCAGATAGAGCCTGGAGAAACCGCCGAAGCGGTTAGTCAGGCATTGGAGATCGGCTACCGTCACATCGACACTGCTCAGATGTACGGCAACGAGGCCGGTGTCGGCGAGGCCATCCGCAATTCGGGGCTCGACCGAAGCGAGATCTTCGTGACCAGCAAGCTGAACAATAGCTTCCACGACGCAGACGACGCTCGCCGGGAATTCGACACCACACTCTCCGAGCTAGGCTTGGACTACGTGGACCTTTTCCTGATTCACTGGCCGCTGCCAACCCGATACAACGGTGATTACGTGTCGACCTGGAAGACCCTCGAAGAGTTTCAGGGCGATGGTCGGGCGAAATCCATCGGCGTGTCGAACTTTCAGGTAGAGCATCTGGAGAAACTGGTTTCCGAAACCGAGACCGTACCGGCGGTCAACCAGATCGAGGTTCACCCGTACTTCGGCAACGAAGCGGTTCGCGAATACGGCCAGGATCACGACATCGCCACCGAGGCATGGTCCCCAATAGCCCAGGGCAAGGTTCTTGACGACGAAACCATCGCTCAGATAGCCGAGAAAGTGGGCAAGAAACCGGCTCAGGTCGTCTTGCGGTGGCACATACAGAACGGCAATATCGTGTTTCCGAAGTCCGTCACGCCCTCGCGGATGCAGGACAACTTCGATCTGTTCGACTTCGAGCTGGAGTCCGGCGATATGCAGGAGATCTCCGCGCTCGACAACGGCCAAGACGGTCGCATCGGCCCCCACCCGGACAAGTTCGACTTCATCCCCGGCTAACGTCAGGGCCGAAAGCGTCGGCCAATTCGAGTGTGGCAGTCGGAGCCCCGGCGAGGATCCGGGGCTCTATTTACGCACCGACACCCTCGTCGAGACAGCGTTTTACTGCTTCGACAAGCCCGGAATTTCGCCGTTTCGGAAGGCATCCACGAAGAGATGGTGGTCGTTGCGGACTATTCTGGAGTAGCCGTGGGCGAAGGAGACCATCTCCTCTACGAACTCGTCGTCGTTGTCGATGGCGGCGGCGATTTCGTCTTCCGTCTGGAAGTCCACGATGCTTGGGTCGGAGTCCTGGTCGGCGACGCAATGGACTTTGGCCGTAGCTCGACCGAGGTAGACCAGCACGGGCGACAGCTGCTCGGGCTCGGTTAGATCCGACCAGTCAAAGTCTTCGACGTAGGGCGATAGCTCGGAGACGACGAAGCCGATCCCGTCGATATCGGTGTAGCCAAGCCACGGGTCGGCGTGGGCCTGTAGTGCTCGCTGGGATAGTGCCGTACGATGTCCATGATGTTTGAAGCGCCGCTCGACGCGCTCGTCTTTCACAATGCGGCTGGGCGCTGCGACATTGCCCTGTTTCATGGACAACACCACGTCGTTCTCCAACGCCTGCGTGGGACCTTCGACCAGCACGTTGTAGGCGGGAAGCCCCGCCGAGCCTATGCCGAATCCCTTGCGACCCACGATGTCCTTCACTTCGTAGGTCAGGCTGCGGAAGCGTTTCGCGTCGGGGATAGTCTCCAGGTAGGACTTGAAGGCGGTACTTACCTTCCTGTGCTCGGCTTCGTCCAGATCCCGGACTCCAGGGCCGTGCCGGAAACGGCGGTTGAAGTCGCCGTCTATGAAGGTTGTGCGGTCCAGGAGGTCGATGCGAGTATTTAAGCGGGTTTCGAGTAGGGTGTCCCGGATCTCGCCATCCGTCGTCTCAAGGCGGAGCGAGAATTCGTGGTCGCGGTCGGAGTCGACGAAGTAGCGTACTTGCTCCAGGTAGGCTCTGACGTAGGTTTCGACCAGTCCTGCTATGTCCTCGTCGGAGATGGCTTTGGTCCATGCGAGCAGGGCGACGCTTGCGACCATGCGCTGAACATCCCAGGTGAAGTGGCCGAGGTAGGCTTCGTCGAAATCGTTGACATCGAAGACGAACACTCCGTCGCCATCCATGTAAGTACCGAAGTTCTCGGCGTGCAAGTCGCCCTGGATCCAAACCCGACTCGTGCGCTCGTTGGCCCGAGGATCCTTCCTTCGAGCCATGTCCGCGTAGAATAAACACGCGCTTCCGCGATAGAAAGCGAATGGACCCGCGGCCATCTTCCGAAATTTTTGACGGAACGCATCCGGATCCGCAACCATCAACTCGGAGAAAGCGTCCATCAATACGTCCACGATCTCCGCCCGACGCTCGTCCGAAGACCCTTCTCCCTGTCCTAAATCCACCGTCTCAGACATACAGTCCCCTTCGCCTCTAGCTCGCCTTCGATCCACAACGACCGCGAAAGCAAACCCTAGCACGATGTCCATACGAAGGAGCTTTTTATTCCGGCGATTTTTCGAGCGTCTGGCGAGTCGTGGAGTAGAATCCGGCACTGTGGCTGATGGCAAGGACAAGAGCTCGGTGCTGACGGAGACATCGCTGGTCATGGCCGCCGTTTTCTGGGGAAGCAACTTCGCGGCTACCAAGTACGCGACCGATTCCATTCCGCCGCTGTTGCTTATAGCGATCCGTTTCGCGGTGGGTGGAATTTTGTTGTTCGCTATCTTGCGTTTCCTCTCCGCAGGCTCTGAGCTTGGAATGTACCAATATCTCATTGCCATCACTGGTGTCGCTTCAGGGATCTTATTCTTCGGCGAGAGCTTGGGGATCAACAAGCTCTTCGGCGGTGCCGTTGTTCTCGTTGTCATCTATCTGGCCCGCCGCCAATGACTTTCGGGTTCGAGTCAGCGGAAACCTTCCGCCCGCACCCCATGCTTCGTAACGGACACGCTCAGACGCTTGTGGGTTCGGCGTGGCCGCGGCGCTCGGGCGTTCGTGCGGCGGACGAGTCGCGGCTCTTCGAGGTCGAGCCCGGCGTGAGGATTCTGGCTCATTGCTGGTGGCACGAGGATCGAACATCCCGTGGAACGCTCGTGCTGGTTCATGGGCTGGGTGGTTCCGCTGAGTCGCCGTATGTTCTTGGAGCCGCTCGGTTAGCGTTCGGGGCGGGTTTCAACGTCGTGAGGATCAACCAGCGCAACTGTGGCGGCACCGAGCATCTGACTCCGACTCTGTATCACAGTGGGATGTCCGGGGATGTCGCTTCCGTCGTGCGCGAGCTTGCGGATCGAGACGGCTTGGAACGCATCGTGGTGGGTGGATTCTCGATGGGTGGAAACCTTGCGCTCAAGATGGCTGGGGAGTTTGGCGAGGATTCGCCGCCGGAGCTACTCGGCGTGTGCGCGGTCTCTCCGGCCCTGGATCTCACCTCCACCGTCCAAGCCCTGGAAAAACCTTCCAACACCATCTACCAATCCCTCTTCGTCCGAGGCTTGAGAAACCTAGCCATACGCAAAGAGCAACTATACCCGGACCTGTACGACGTAACGGGCATCGAGAACCTCCGAACCGTCCGCGACTTCGACGAGACATACACCGCACCGCACGCCGGATTCGCCAGCGCCACCGACTACTACACCAAATGTAGCGCAATAAGAGTCACGGCAGAAGTGCGGACCCCGACCCTAATAATCCACGCCCAAGACGACCCATTCGTACCCTACGCGCCACTACTACGCCCCGAAGTCTCATCCAACCCAAACATAACCGCAGAGATGCCACCACACGGCGGCCACGTAGCATTCGTCTCAAGTAATAGTAAGGCACGCTTCTGGGCGGAGCACCGCCTGATCAGCTACGCCCAAACACTCCTCAAACATTAGGAAGTTACACTTAACACGCGCCGACTCCTCCAGCCACGAGAGAAAACCTGACATGCTGACTAGCGGTGGTCCGCAAGGAACGCACTGACTCTTTCGAGCGCGTGTTCCAGGTTCTCGCGGGAATTTGCGTAGGAGAAACGGAGGTGGCCTTCGCCGTGTTTACCGAATCCGGCTCCAGAGAGGCACGCGACTCCGGCTTCTTCGAGGAGCGTGTCGGCGAGCGCCGCTGCTGAGTAGCCTGTGTCGGTTATGCGTGGGAAGGCGTAGAAAGCGCCCTGCGGGGTCAAGCAGTCGATGCCGGGGATGGCGTTCAGGCCGTCTACGAGGAGGTCGCGGCGGGCGCGGAATTCTTCGAGCATTCGGGAGACGCTTTCCTGGGGGCCAGTCAGGGCTTCGAGGCCCGCGAATTGGGTTGCGGCGGCGGTGCAGGAGTTGGAGTTGACCTGTAGTTTCGAGATGTCCTGGGCGAGGTCTTCGGGCATTACTCCGTAGCCGAGGCGCCAGCCGGTCATGGCATAGGTCTTTGAGAAACCGTCGAGGATTATGGTTCGGTCGTTGGGGGAGAGGCCGGGTTCCGAGGCTATGCTGGCGAAATCCCCGGAGTAGAGAAGCTTTGAGTAGATCTCATCGGAGAGGATCATCGCGTCTGGGTACTCACGGAGCAACGCCGCCAGCCCCTTCATGTCTTCAGCCGTCAGAACACCGCCGGTCGGGTTCGCGGGGGAGTTGAGGATGACGAGTCGTGTCCGCTTGCTGAGGCCAGCCGCGAACTCGTCGAGATCGAAGCGAAAGTTGTTCTCCTGGCGTAGCGGTACGAAGATCGGCGTGCCACCAGCGAAGTTCACCATCGACTCGTAGATAGGGAATGCGGGGTTTGGCAGCAGGACTTCATCGCCCGCTTCGATCAGGGCCAGGATGACAAAGAACATGATCGGCTTTCCTCCCGGCGTGACCACGACTTGATCTGGATTAACCTCAATGCCCCGGCTGCCGGAGATCTCCTCGGCGATAGCCTCTCTTAGCTCCGGTACACCGGCTGTCGGTGTGTAGTGCGTGTGTCCATCTCGCAGAGCTCGGCATCCAGCATCCACGATGTTCTTCGGGGTCGGAAAGTCTGGCTCGCCGATCTCCAGATGTACGATGTCCCGGCCCTGAGCCTCCAGAGCCCGCGCCTTAGCCAACACCGAGAAAGCCGTCTCCGTACCCAGAAGGTTCATCCGCCCGGCGAGCCTCAAATCCTCACTCCTTTGTCTTTGCTTCCGCGTTTCATCGCCCCAAGATACATCACCAAGAAAGTTCCGGCTTCTAGGAAATGTCCGATCCTTTGGGGCGGGGCGGAGTGTCCACTACCGGGTTGTCTTTGAGGACTTCGTACAGTAGGAGATCTTCGTCGATGGTTTTCAGGCGGAAACCGGCGTCCTCGTAGAGTTCGCGAGAAGCTTCGACACCGGGGAAGTAGTAGTTGGTCTGCTTCTCGGGGAAGAGGATGTAGACGGGACCGCGTTCGATGGCGGATCGGACTTTGTCCAGAGGTGGGGGCTTTGGGTCTTCGATGTAGTTGACGACGGTTATGTCCGTGCGGCGTTTCTCTACCAGGAGCATGTAGTTGAGCGGGCTGCGATGGTGCAGGATGGAGGAGTTCGGTTTCACCTCTTTGACGACGGTGTCGATCATGGCTCGTCCCCGATAATCGTTGCTCATGTCCACCTCGCGGATCGTCGCCGGTAGTCCGTACAGCGGCGCGAGCAATATTCCGAGCGTCAAGGCTAGTGTCGTGACGGTTCGTAGGGAACTTCCAGAGATTCTCGTTCGGGCTAGATCGAGGGCCATCGCGAATCCTGCGGAGATGAAGACCGCGAAGATCAAGAACGTCGGGATAAAGTAAACGTAGATATCCTCGATGTCGTACTCGATAGCGTGGATCGTCCACCCGAAGTACAGAAACAACATAAGTCCCGCACCCGCTAAATCCCGATACAGCAGATAGAACGCTCCACAGATGCCGACCATCACAAGGACTAGCGAGTAATGTCCCAATTCGCCGTAGAAGTGTTCGAGGTAGAGCATTATCCGACCGGGCAGTTCCGACGGACCGAACTCGAACATCCGGCCTTTCCAGTGTCCGCCGCTTATGAGCACGAAGAACCCGTAGAACGTATTGGGTGGGTGCTCTTGCAGCAACGGCTGGCCCCAGACAAAACCTTTCGGCAGATAATCCATCGAAGCCCGGATCGGGATGAAGGCGTAAGGCAGCAGGCCGACCAGGAAGAGTCCCGCGCCCTTCAGGACTAGCCGCCACTCACGTAGTTTGCGTCGCTCGACCAGAAAGACAAAGAGGATGCCGCCGGGCAAGAGTAGGCCGCTGGTTATGTGGTCCGTCAAGGAGAGTCCCATCAGGAAAGCGGCGAGCAACAGATGACCGTCGTGGCGGCTATCGCGCCAGATCAGGAGTACCAAAACGGTTAGGGAGATGAAAAGCGCGTTGAGGGTGTACACCTCTGCAATGATCGCCTGTCGCCACAACGTCTCCCCGAGTCCGAAGGCCGCCGCTCCCGCGATTGCCGCCACCGGTCTCCCAGTGAGTTTTACGGAGATCCAATAGATCAAAAATACCGCCACAGCCGCGTACACCGCCGACGAGAGACTGACCCGGTAAGCCGCATCTCCAAACGGCAAGTACGTAAACAGCTTTCCGAGCATCACATAGGTTGGGTAACCAGTGTAGTCTGGCACGCCGAGCACATTCGCCTTGACCTGCAGCACGGCGGCATCGCGCAGGTTCGGCAGGTCGTAATAGAGGACGGTGGGGGCGAGGGTGCGTAGGTAAGCTGTAAAGACCAGCAAAGCCGTCAGAACGCCGGCGCCGATCACCAGTGGACGCCGGTAGCTCTTCGCCTTCTTTCGCAACGCGGAGTACACGGAAGAGAGATGTTAGCACACCAGGTATCGGTGTCCTGTGCCATCGAAGCATAGCCATTGCTTGTGTGACGAGATGTTAGTAAAGTCCGTGGCTAGTCTGGTGCTGAGAGAGGAGAGGTTTTGGCTACTACTTCGGCAGGTGGGAGAAGTTCCAGTGGAATGTTCGAGAGGAGTTTGGGGGCTCTTCAGAGTGTAGGACGTTCGTTGATGCTTCCCATAGCGGTGCTGCCAGCGGCGGCGCTTCTTCTGCGTTTGGGTCAAGATGATCTACTAGGATTGCCGTGGATGGCTGCGGCGGGAGGTGCGGTTTTTACCAATCTTCCGTTGCTCTTCGCCATAGGTATCGCGGTTGGTCTGACCGGCGGCGCTGGTGCTGCGGGACTTGCCGGGCTCGTCGGATATCTGGTCTTCGACGAGGTATTCAAGACGCTCATACCGCAGATCGACGGCGAACCCAACCCCGACATCCAGATGGGGGTTCTCTCCGGGATCATCATTGGTCTCGTGGCCGCCGGGCTTTATCGGCGGTTTCATGACATCCGGCTGCCAGACTACCTTGGATTCTTCGGTGGCAAGCGTTTCGTGCCGATAGTAACGGCGCTTGCGGCTCTGATTTTGGGAGCAGGGTTCGGTCTGATCTGGCCTTCTATTCAAGAGGGTATCAACGCTGTGGGGCAGGGTATCGTCAGCCTTGGAGCCGTCGGGACCGGTATCTACGGCTTCCTCAACCGGCTCTTGATTCCTATTGGTCTGCATCACGTTCTGAACACATACGTCTGGTTTCAGCTTGGAACATTCGATGGACCGGACGGGCCGGTGAACGGGGAGATCACCCGTTACTTCGCCGGAGACCCGAACGCGGGATATTTCCTCTCAGGGTTCTTCCCGATTATGATGTTCGGACTCCCGGCGGCTTGCCTTGCGATGATCCGGCACGCGCAGTTTCCGAAGGTCGCGTCGGGTATCCTGGTCTCCGCCGCCGTGGCCTCTTTCCCGACTGGAATCACCGAGCCTATAGAATTCGCATTCCTATTCGTGGCTCCTCTGCTGTTCCTGGTCCACGCTGTCCTTACCGGCACGGCGCTCGCGGTCTGTACGCTGCTCGGTATAAAGATAGGCTTCGGCTTCTCGGCGGGTCTCATAGACTTTGTGTTGAACTTCGGCAAGGAAAATACTAGTGGTGCCTTGCTCTTGATCCCAGTCGGTTTAGTCTACTTCGCCATCTACTATTTCGTATTTGGCTTCTTTATAAAGCGTTTCAACCTGGCGACACCAGGACGTGGCGAGTCCTCCACGGGGCTTGGTTCTGACTGGATCCTCCCAGAAAGCCAACGTGGTCCGGTCTCGGAAAACGAACGCGACGAGGACCGCGAACAGCAGCCCGCCGGAACCGCAACCGCGGAGCGCGACAGCGACGACGTGTTGGCCGAGAACGTGCTCGAAGCTCTAGGCGGACGCGAAAACGTGGATAGCGTCGAAGGCTGTATAACGCGCCTGCGTCTGTTTGTGGGGGATCCAGAAAACATCGACGACGCAAGGCTCAAGCAACTCGGCGCTTCTGGCGTGGTCAAACGGGGCAAGGTCGCCCAAGTAGTAATGGGAACCCAATCCGACCGTATCGCCGCTCGGATCAACCGGCTCTTGAAGGGAGAAGGATGATGGAGATTCTCGCACCGATATCGGGCCAGGCGGTCTCGCTCTCCGAGGTCTCCGACGAGGTCTTCGCGAGCGGAATGGCCGGAGATGGCATCGCTGTCATCCCATCCAAAAGCGGTGAAGTCGTCGCACCCATATCCGGCAGGCTCGTAAAGCTCTTCGAGGGCGGCCACGCTTTCGGGATAGCATCCGCCGATGGAATAGAGCTGATCGTGCACATAGGACTCGACACCATCGAGATGCGGGGCGCGGCTTTCGAGAGACTCGCCACCGAAGGAGACGAAGTCGAAGCCGGTACATCCATCGTCCGCTTCGACTTGGAGGAGATAACGTCAGCCGGTTACGACCCCGTTACCCCAGTACTAATAACCAACGCCGACGAACATCCCATCAGCAATGCCAAAACCGGAGATGTGAGTGTTGGGGATACAATCTTCCAGATCGACTCATAGAAGGTGACTCCAGGTCGCAAGCTCGAATAGCTAAGAGTTGTCGGGCTTGGGTTTGTCTTTCTGCTTCGGATTGTCCTGATTCTGTTGTTGCTTCTCGTATTCCTTGAGCGTCTGGCCCGTCTCGGCTTGCCAGACGGCTTTGGAGAGTGCTTGCAGGGTCGGTTCTCCGTCCTGTACTTTCTCCGGGCCGTATTTGGAGTAGATGGCGAGGACGTATGGCTTGTCGTCGAACTCCACTATTCCAGCGTCGTTGAAAGTCGCGTCGAGCCAGCCCGCCTTGTTCGCGACGGGGATTCCGGGTGGGATTCCGGCTTCCATCCAGTATTCGAGCTGGTTCTGTTCTAGAAGCCCGATCATCTCTTGCGTGCCGAATTTTCCAGTTGCGTCTCCCTTCTTGATGCTCGCGAGCATCTTCGCCATGTCGCGGGGAGTTGTGCGATTGTCTAGGCTCGGTACGGCTGCCCGCTCGCTGCTGAGTTTCCAGTGCAACACAGTGTCTTTCGCGCCGAGATCTCGGGCCACTTCGTTGACGTAATCCGGCCCCCCGACGAGTCGCACGAGAGCATTGGTGGCTACGTTGTCGGATTGAGTAATCATCAGCCACAGTGCGTCTTCGACGGTAGTCGTCGCGCCTGGGGTGTCCCAGCGAAGCCAGCCAGCGCCAGCGGCCCAGTCGTCCTCGGTGGTTTTAAAGGTATCGGAATATTTCAGATCCCCAGATTCTATCTTTCGGTAGACGGCTGCCATCACGGGAACTTTGATCGTCGAGGCCGAGAAAAAGGCAGTGTCGGTGCGGGATCCAAATCCCTTCCCACTTTCGAGGTCCATCGCGTAGAATCCGATCTCGCCAGGATATCCCTCCACAATACGCCGTACCTCTCGAAGCCCCTGCTCGTTGACTCTCGTTCCACCCTCCACCGTAACCTTATCGAACCCCAACTTAGCCTCCTCAGGAGCGGCCCCGATACCAGGCTGCGCAAGCTCCTTTGGAAACTCCGGTGCCTCGACATTCGTCAGGTTACGTCCCGTAGCGACTACCTGCGGCGCGGAGTCCTTCTTGTCTCGCAAGTACACGGTCGTAAAGGATTCTTTCTTTTTTGTATCCGACACACGCACTGTGTGAAACTCTCCAAAGGATTTCGGATCCTCGGCCTTCCAACCGTCCTCGCGGTCGGTGGACTGCCGGATCTCCTGCAAGGCTCTATCCTTTAGTCCTTTCTCCGGGGATGGTGCATTCTCTGAAGGAAATAAAGGATTCACGAGATCCTTGGGCACAGTACCCAGTACCGCCCTAACATCCTTTGGAAACTCTTGATCTTCGACCAGTACCGAGCGTCGAGCAGTCCATTTCTTATCTTTCTTCTCTAGAAAGACCGCATAGTAGCTGCCATCGTTGCGTCCTGGAACGGGGATACGAACCGAAGACCACGCTGGATCGAAGATGCTGCCCCGAACCTGTCCAACTTCACCAGGGTCCGCGCCCGCGAGTTCCGAGGCGACGCTCTCATAGGCCACACCGGAGATTGTGAGGTCCGGCGGATCCGGCGCGTCTATGCTCGCCGTTTCGGGCTTCGCGACGAGGCTTTTGTAGGGTTTCGGATCCTCGGGTTTAGAGGATTTCTTTGGGGGTGGAGCCTCGGTCGAATAGACGTTTACGGAGGCGGCTACTGCGGCCGCCAGGATCAGGATAACGGCCAGCCACAGGGTGCGCGAACGCCGACGGCGCGTCTTTTTATTCGAGTAGAGATACTTTTTCTTGGAGCGCGAGATTTCCCCTACCGATCCGGGTGCTTGGCATCGTGTCGATTTCTAATTTACGACTTGTTTACGAATTCTACAAGGCTTTGGATGTCTGTCCCTGCGATCCGCGGCATGTCTTCTTATGCCTGTCACGAATGCTACACTTCGGGCAGCAAGGGGACGGAGACGAGGAGGCATAGCCATGCGCGTAGAAGATATCGAGGGCATGACCGTTGGAGGACTGCTTGAACTCGTAACCGAACGTCGCCCGGATGAAGATGCTCTGATCTACCCCGACCGAAACCTACGTTACACGTATCGGGAGTTCGACGCCGCCGTCGACGATTGCGCCCGAGCCCTGATCTCGCTGGGCATCAAGAAAGGCGACCACGTTGCCGTCTGGGGTCAGAACGTCCCGGAATGGGTGACCCTTCAGTTCGCCACCGGCAAAACTGGAGCCGTGCTCGTCACCATCAACCCCGCCTACAAAGCCCATGAATTAAAGTACGTCCTGGAACAATCCGACGCCGCAGCCTTTTTCCTGACAACCGGTGTGAAAGATTCGGATTTCCTGGAGATCCTGAGCAGCGCAGTCCCCGAAACCGACAAACCGGATGATCTTTCGTCCTCGGAGTTGCCATTCCTGAAAAATGTCGTCCTAATGGGGGACACGCCGCCGCAGGATACGATGATCCTGAGCTTCGAGGAGTTTCTTCGTAGGGGCGAGGATGTCTCCGAGAACGCTTTGCTGGAGCGTCGGGAGTCTTTATCCGCAGAGGACGTTATCAACATGCAATACACGTCCGGGACTACGGGTTTTCCGAAGGGCGTGCGCCTGACGCACGAAAACATCGTCAAGAACGCATTCCAGATCGGGGAGTGCATGAAGCTCGGGCCGGAGGACAGGGTTTGTATCCCGGTGCCGTTCTTCCATTGTTTCGGTTGCGTGCTCGGCACGCTCAATACTGTTACGCACGAAGCCACGATGGTGCCGGTGGAGACGTTTGACCCGTTGTCTGTGCTTCGGGCGGTGCACGAGGAGCGATGCACGGCGGTGCTTGGCGTGCCGACGATGTTTATCGCCGAGTTGGATCACCCGGACTTCAAAGACTACGATACGAGCAGTCTGCGAACCGGAATAATGGCCGGTTCACCCTGTCCGATGGAGGTAATGAAAAAAGTAGTGGACGTGATGGGAGCCGATGAGATCACGATAGCCTATGGACAGACCGAATCGAGCCCCGTAATAACCCAAACCCGAACCGACGACCCTTTGGAGCTTAGAGTTTCCACCGTCGGACGCGCCCTCCCGGATGTGGAGGTGCGAATAGTGAGCGTCGAGTCTGGCGAGGACTGCGAAGCCGACGAGCAAGGCGAGCTATGGACGCGGGGATACCACGTCATGCACGGCTACTACAAGATGGACGAAAAGACATCTGAAGTTATCGACGAGGATGGATGGTTGCATACTGGCGACCTCGCTGAGATGAACGCGGATGGATATATCAAGATCACCGGTCGAGCAAAAGATATGATCATCCGGGGCGGCGAGAACATATACCCGCGGGAGATAGAAGAATTTCTATACACGCACCCGGAGATCAGCGACGTGCAAGTCTACGGCGTCCCGGACGAACGCTACGGCGAAAAAGTAGCCTCTGCAGTTATCAAGCGTGAAGGCTCCGAACTGACCGCCGAGACCGTGCAAGATTACTGCCGCGAGAACATAGCCCGGTACAAAGTTCCGGATTACGTGGATTTCGTGGACGGCTACCCGATGACCGCGAGCGGCAAGATCCAGAAATACAAACTGCGCGAAACCGCTATCGATCTCTACCGATTACAAGAAGCCGCCGAAGTCGAGACGGCGTAAAAAAGGCCGGAGAAACTCCCCGGCCCTGCAAAACTACATGTGCGAAGGATTGACTAAGTCGAACGACTTCCTACGACCGCCCGGTAGATAGCTAGCAGGATGATCGCGCCTACAGTCGCCACGATAATCGAACCTATATTGAGACCCGTTACTCCGCCGCCTCCGAACAACCCGAATACGAAGCCACCGATAAACGCGCCCACGATACCGATGATAATGGTGACGATAATGCCGCCGGGATCGTCGCCCGGCATGATGAGCTTGCCGAGTGCTCCGGCGATCAGACCAACTATGATCCACGTAATTATTCCCATGACTCTTTCCTCCTAGGTAGTTGCCTGTCGACCGACATTCTATTCCCTTATACGGACAGACAAAACCTTTGTTTCTGGGACACGCTGCTATTATGAAGTCAGTACGAACGGGACAAGGAGGACCATGAACTTCGACCTTACCGCCGATCAAAAGCACTGGCGCGACCTCGCCAGAGATTTCGCGCAGAGCGAGATACATCCCCGCGCCGAAAGTCTCGATCGCGAGCAAAAATTCCCCTACGAACTCATCTCCGAGATGTCCAAGCTTGGCCTCATGGGCCTCACGCTTCCGGAGGAATACGGTGGTTCGGGTGGGGATTTCGTCGGGTACAACCTTGCGCTGGAGGAGATCTCCCGCGCCGATACCTCCGTCGGCATCACGATGGAAGCCCACATCTCCCTAGGCTGCGCCCCTATAGCCGCCTACGGAACTCAAGAGCAGAAAGAGAAGTTTCTCGCACCCTGTGCTACCGGAGAGAAGTTGTGGGCTTTTGGTCTTACCGAAGAGAACGCCGGAACGGACGCGGGCGGCACCGAGACCATCGCCGAGCTGCGGGATGGCGCGTGGATCGTCGACGGGTCGAAGAAGTGGATCACGAACTCCGGCACCGACATCACGGCGGGCGTAACGGCCATCGCCAAAACCGGCGAGCGTGAGAACGGCAAGCCGGAACTCTCGGCCATAGTCATCCCCCAGGATACGCCGGGATTCACTCGCGGACCATCCTACGAGAAGCTCGGATGGCGAGCCGCTGACCAGCACCCGCTGTATTTCGAGGATTGTCACGTGCCGGAAGAGAACTTGCTCGGTGAGCGTGGCCTCGGTTTTCGCCAGTTTCTTCAGACGCTGGACGCGGGGCGGGTCGCGGTGGCGGCGTTGTCCGTGGGATTGGCGCAGGCTTGCCTGGATGAGGCGTTGACGCGGGCCGTTGAGCGAAGGCAGTTTGGCAAATCTATCTCCGAGTTTCAGGCGGTTCAGTTCAAGCTCGCTGATATGGCGATGGAGATCGAACTGGCCCGAAACATGGTGCTGAAGGCGGCGTGGCTAAGAGACGAAGGGCGGTCGTTTGGCCGGGAGGCTAGTATGGCTAAAGTGTTCGCTTCTGAGGCTGCAAAAAGGGCTGCGGATCAGGCGGTCCAGATCTGGGGTGGCGAAGGGTTCATGGAGTCGAGCGCCGTGGCCCGGTACTGGCGACAGGTGAAGATCAATGAGATAGGGGAGGGGACCAGCGAGATCAACCGCCAGATCATCGCCCGATCACTCCTGGCCGAATCCGCCGAAGAGACGAAGGAGAATATGGTCGCCCAGTAGCGGGTGCGCGGCCCAGGCGGTAGCATCCGTAGCGATGTTGTGATCCGGGCTTTGGCTGGTATGCTCCTCTTGTCACGCAACATCGAACTTACGTCCACGATCTTCGAGACGCCCGGAAACTAAAGCGCGTCTCTTTTTTGTGCAATGTGCTCGTCCTCAGTCGTAACAGGCCGCTCACGACGTATAGCTCTGTATTGTGACCGACCTGTAATGAACGACTAGAGAGAGGCAGCACCCATTTTGACAACACAGACCATTACCGAGGCCCGAACGGGCTCCTTTGACGATCTTCGAATATCTAATCCTGTTAGGCGAGCGGTAGCGGATCAAGGCTGGGAAGAACCCACCCCGATCCAAGCTCTCGCTCTCCCCGAACTACTGAACGGCGAGGATGTCGTCGGTCTCGCGCAGACCGGTAGCGGCAAGACCGCCGCGTTCTCGATACCCCTGATCGAAGGTCTCAACCGCAAGGCTCGGGGCATTCAGGCGATCATCCTGGTCCCAACGCGCGAACTCGCCACGCAAGTCGCCACCGAACTCGGTACGCTCTCGCGGCACGAGAAGATCCGGTCGGTCGTCATCTGCGGCGGCTCGGCGATTGGACCCCAGATCAAGACGCTCAAAGACCCATCCACAGCAGTAGTAGTCGGCACTCCAGGCCGTATTATCGACCACCTGCAGCGCGGAACCCTCAAGCTCGGCGGCGTAAAATATCTGGTGCTGGACGAGGCCGACCGGATGCTCGATATGGGCTTCGCTCCCGATGTAGGCCGCATCCTGTCGAAAACTCCGCAGGATCGCCAAACCGCGTTGTTCTCCGCGACGATGCCCGGTGCGATCAAGGGTATGGTCGAAACGCACTTGCGCTCGCCCAAATGGCTGAAGATAGAGACCTCCGCCCCGACGGTGGAGACCGTGGAGCAAGTCTTCTATAAGGTGGACCCTCGCGAGAAGACAAAGGCTCTTCGGTCTTTGATCGACGCTGAGGAGAACTCTCTGACCATCGTGTTCCGACGCACCAAGCACGGTGCGACCAAGCTGCACAAGCAGTTGGAGCGCGGCGGATACCGGGTCGGTCTGCTTCACGGTGGCAAGTCCCAGGCGCAGCGCGGCAAGACGCTCGCGGCGTTCACTGGAGGCCGAACACGCATCCTGGTGGCGACCAACGTCGCGGCTCGCGGCCTCGATATCCCAGACGTGTCGCATGTGATCAACTACGACCTCCCAGAGGACGTGGAGACCTACGTTCACCGCATCGGACGCACCGCCCGCGCTGGTAAAGAGGGTGTCGCAATAACACTCGTCGGTGAAGCGGAAGTGCGTGACTTCAAGAAGATAGAACGCGGTCTGCCCGCCGGAGTGCGCGAGGATAGGCTTCCTCTCTCCGCCTAGGACGTCCGCAGTAGATAGAAAAACAAAAACGGCTCGTGAGACGCTTATCAGTCTCGCGGGACGTTCTCGGTTTAGTTAGACTGACTAGGTTTCTGAAAGCTATTGCGAGGAGGACCGGTAGGATGCCGATCTACGCTTTGAATCTCTTTGATCTCGCGGACAACGATATGTACCGGCAGTATTCCCGGCGATCCGTGGATGCGGTCGGTAAACACGGCGGTCGCGTCACGGCGCTGGGTAAGCTCGACACCGCTATCGAAGGCGACACGCCGCCCCGCACGGCGATGGTACTTGTGGAATGGCCGTCGCAACAGGCGTTCGACGACTTTCTCGAAGACCCCGAACACGAGGATTTGCACCCATTGCGCGAGGACGGCACCCGCAACTACCTGTGGTGGAGCTACGAGAAGCTAGAGGATCTACGTCCGCTCTTCGCTAGCCAGGGAACTTAGCCAAAGACCCGTCAACGCTAAACCGGGCTCCGAGATGAGATGTTCCATCAGCGGAGCCCGGCGAAGGTTCGAGTCCAAGTTAGTCGTTGGGGTAGATAACCTTTTCGCAGTCGCTGGCTACTGAGTCCGCTCGGTCGGCGTAGACGGTATCCTTGCCGGTGCCGCAGAAAATTTTGTCAGTGGAGTTTGGTTCGTCGTACGATTCGCCGGAGGTGCTTGCGATGCTGTCGTTGCCCGCGCCGCCGATGAGAGTATCGCGACCGGTGTCCCCGATCAAGTAGTCGTTTCCGCCACCGCCGGAGATGTAATCGTTGCCTGCGCCGCCACTAAGGCCAGCGAAGACGTACGGAGAAGCATCGTCGCCGGAGCCGCCGATGATTCGGTCGTTCCCACCTCCACCAGAGATAAGGTCCCGGCCACCGTTGCCCTTGAGAACGTCGTCGCCACCACGACCACCGATGAAATCGTCGCCCCCAAGACCCTTGAGGCTATCTTTAGCCCTGGTTCCGTTGAGATCGTCGTCGCCTCGCGTGCCACCGACAGTAGCAGCAGCGGCGATACCTGTGGAGAGAGCGATCATGAGCGTCACTATCACCATAACTTTAAGCGTCTTCGTCATATCGCCTCCTTTTCCGGTTCAACTGAGTTTTCGTAACCTACAAGAGCATATTAAGTGTGGAGCATTACAGAACACTCATCAATTCGGTAACTATTTGGTAACAGTTTGAGACTGTCTGGCAATGAGCTCCGATGGCGGATAACATGCTAGTCATGTCGATGGACGACCGAAAATGACTGTATGAGCGTTCTGCATAGCCTCGCGGATCTCAAGAGCGATGCTTTCCGGGGCAATGTCTTGGCTTACGAGGAGCTTCTGGTGGATCTTCGTGGACGCTCTGCGGAAGCGCGGCTCGGAGGAGGGGAGAAGGCTCGGGCGCGGCATGAAGATCGAGGCAAGATGCCGGTGCGAGTCCGGATCGATCGATTGCTCGATCCCGGAACGGCTTTTCTGGAACTGTCTCCTCTGGCGGCGCACGGTATGTACGATGGACGGGTCTCCGCAGCGGGGATCGTAACGGGCATCGGGCGTGTCTCGGGCCGGGAGGTGATGATCGTCGCGAACGACGCGACGGTGAAAGGCGGCACCTACTATCCGATGACGATCAAGAAGCACCTGCGAGCACAGGAGATCGCCGAAGAGAACCATCTACCGTGTATCTATCTGGTTGATTCCGGCGGGGCGTTTCTTCCGCTGCAAGATGAAGTATTCCCGGATAGAGAACACTTCGGACGAATCTTCTATAACCAGGCCCGCATGAGCGCGAAAGGCATCCCGCAAGTGGCTGCCGTCATGGGTTCTTGCACGGCGGGCGGCGCTTACGTCCCGGCGATGAGCGACGAGGTCGTCATAGTGAAGGGGACCGGAACGATCTTCCTGGCAGGACCACCGCTGGTCAAAGCCGCTACGGGCGAGGAAGTGAGCGCGGAGGAGCTTGGCGGCGCGGAGGTCCACACGCGCTCTTCGGGGGTCGCGGACCATCTCGCCGAGAACGACGAACACGCCCTGGCGATCGTCCGCTCTATCGTAGAGAACCTGAATACTCGCAAATCGACACCCTGGACTCTCGAAGAACCCGAGCCACCACTCTACGACTCAACGGAACTCTACGGAGTGGTCCCGATTGATTACCGCACCGGCTACGATGTCCGGGAGGTCATCGCCCGTATCGTAGACGGGAGCCGCCTGCACGAGTTCAAGCCGCTATATGGTGAGACGCTTGTGTGCGGCTTCGCCCACGTGATGGGGCATCCGGTAGGTGTTCTCGCCAACAACGGCATTTTGTTCTCCGAGAGTGCGCGGAAGGGGGCCCACTTTATCGAGCTGTGCTGCTCGCGCGGTATTCCGCTGGTATTTTTGCAGAATATCACCGGATTCATGGTCGGACGGGAGTATGAGGCGGCGGGCATCGCTCGTGACGGCGCGAAACTGGTTACGGCTGTCGCCAGTGCGAACGTGCCGAAGTTCACCGTGATCGTGGGTGGGTCTTTCGGGGCGGGTAATTATGGGATGTGCGGTCGGGCGTATGGGCCGCGTTTCCTGTGGATGTGGCCGAACGCCCGGATCAGCGTGATGGGCGGGCAACAAGCCGCGAACGTCCTGTTAACCGTGCAGGAGGACAACTTGAAGCGTGATGGCGGCGGGATGAGCGACGAGGAGCGGGACGAGTTTCGTGGGCCAATACTTGAGAAGTACGAGACGGAGGGCAATCCGTACCACTCCACAGCCCGGCTGTGGGACGATGGTGTGATCGACCCGGCGGATACGCGGATGGTGCTGGCTCTGGGACTCTCGGCGGCGGCGAACGCTCCGCTCGAGGAGACAACCTTCGGCGTCTTCAGGATGTAGGGGGGATACGTTGCGGGTCGAGTTTCTGGGGACGGGTGGCGCGGTGACGACGCCTCAGCCGTTCTGCCGATGCCGGGTCTGTGTGGAAGCTCGGGAGCGGGGCGTTCCGTACAGTCGTCTCGGGCCGAGTGTTTTCGTACATGGGCCGGACGTTCTCGTGGACACTCCTGAGGATATAAAAGAGGGGTTGAATCGGTCCTCTATCCAAAATATAGCTGCCGGACTTTATTCGCACTGGCATCCGGACCATGTCATGGGTCGCCGCGTTTGGGAGATGAACCTCGACTTCCGCGCCTGGCCCCGCGAAAACACTCCAACGGACATCTACCTACCCCAGCAAGTCAGCCACGATTTCCGCAAGATGCTCGGCTCCTGGGATCACCTGAAGTTCCTCGAAGATCACGGTGCGATTCGCATAACCGAACTCACCGATGGAGATACTTTCACCCTAAACGACACTCGCATAACTCCGTTCCGGGTCGCGGAGGATTACGTCTACGCCTTTCTATTCGAAGCCGCCGAAAAGCGACTCCTGATAGCCCCGGACGAACTCAACGGTTGGAAGCCACCCGACTATCTGAGTGGCTTGGACTTGGCAGTTCTCCCACAGGGATTAGCCGAATTCAATCCGTTCACTGGCGAGCGGCGCATCCCGAAACATCATCCCGTACTAAGGGTCGAAGCTACCTTCGACGAGACCCTGAAGATAGTCGAAGCACTCGGAGCGGAGCGCACCATCCTGACACATGTCGAGGAGATAGATGGCCTGGCCCACGATGACCTGCAAACCCTGGGCGAGCGTTTGCGCGACGAAGGCCGCAACATCGAGTTTGCATACGATACCTTGATAGTGGACGTGTAAAGGAAGGACAGGCAATGACCGAATACAAGCATCTAAAACGCGAGGATCACGGCCCGGTTGCGACCATCGCCCTGAACCGCCCTGAAGTCCGAAACGCGCTGAACGCCGACCTGATACAAGAGCTAGTCAAATGCTTCGAGAGCCTCTCAGACGATGACGATGCGCGGGTGGGTGTCCTGATGGGCGAAGGAAGCATCTTCTGCGCGGGAGCGGATGTGAGCTACATGCGCGACTCGGCGGAGTTTTCTTACGATGAGAACTTGGAGGACGCTCGGAGGCTGGCGGCGATGTTCCGGGCGGTTGATGAGTGTCCGAAGCCGGTTGTGGCCGCCGTGCGCGGCGCGGCGATTGGTGGAGGAGCGGGGCTCGTGGCGGCGGCGGATGTGGTGGTCGCGGACGAGGGAGCGAAGTTCGCGTTCTCGGAGGTGCTGCTTGGCATAGCCCCCGCGACGATAGCTCCGTTCGTGGTGCGAAAGATCGGGTACTCGCAAGCTCGCACATTGTTCCTCTCCGGCGAACGCTTCGATGCGACGAAAGCTAAGAGAATCGGCTTGATCCACGAAGTAGCGCCGTCAGATGGACTCGACGCGGCGGTTGAGAAGGCCGTGGAGCGACTGTTGCGGGGCGGGCCGGAAGCTCAGGCGGCAGTAAAAATGCTGTTGCGGGAGATAGAGACCGTCGAGCCTCTGGATGCCACCGCCTTGATGTCCGGCGTGATCTCCAGCCTCAGAACGGGTGATGAAGGCCAGGAAGGACTCGCCGCATTCCTCGAAAAACGCGAACCCTCATGGAGGAAGGCCGAATGATCTTCGAGCGTGTCCTAATAGCGAATCGGGCCGAAATATCCGTCCGCATTTCTCGCGCCTGCCGGGAACTCGGCCTACACAGCATCGCCGTTTACTCCGAAGCCGACACCACCGCGATGCACCGACGTGCTGCCGACGAGTCATATCTTCTTGGCCCGGCTCCAGCCTCGGAGAGCTACCTAGACACGGAGCGCGTTGTCGAGGCAATCAAGGCGACGGGCGCGGAAGCCGTACATCCTGGGTATGGTTTTCTCTCGGAGAGCGCGGCGTTCGCTCGGGCGGTCGAAGCGGCGGGGGCGGTCTGGATCGGGCCTTCCCCGGAGGCTATGGATGCCGTCGGAGATAAGGTGCGGGCAAAGGCGTTGGCCCGGCGAGCTGATGTCCTTACAGTGCCGGGCTACGATGGCAAAGACCAGTCAGAGGAACGCCTGATCGAGGAGGCCGAACACATAGGCTTCCCGATGCTTGTGAAGGCGAGCGCCGGTGGCGGAGGACTTGGAATGCGAGTCGTGCGCCGGGAAGAGGAGTTCGTGGAAGCGGTGCGTAGCGCTCGGCGAGAGGCCGAGGCCGCGTTCGGGGATTCGACAGTGTTTCTCGAAAAGCTCGTCGAGGATGCGCGGCACGTCGAAGTCCAGGTCATGGGCGACAAACACGGCAACGTCATCCACCTCTACGAGCGCGAATGCTCGATCCAACGCCGCCATCAGAAAGTGGTCGAAGAAGCCCCATCTCTCGCCTTGACGGACAATTTGCGCAAGAGCATATGCGCCTCAGCCGTGCGCCTTGCTCAAGAGGCGAGCTACTACAATGCCGGGACGGTGGAATTCTTGCTCGCCGGAGACGAGTTCTATTTCCTTGAGATGAACGCTCGTTTGCAGGTCGAGCACCCGGTAACGGAGTTGGTGACGGGTTTGGATCTCGTCCACCTTCAACTCGCCATAGCCGCCGGAGACTCACTCCCAATCTCCCAGAACGACATCACCACCAGCGGCCACGCTATCGAAACCCGACTCTACGCCGAAGACGAAACCGGAATGCCTCACGGAGGAAAACTCCGTATCTTCACACCGCCACAAGGAGCCGAAATTCGTAACGATCTCGGTTTCGAGACCGGAGACGAAGTGTCAGTCGAGTATGACTCTATGCTCGCCAAACTCATCGTCCACGGGCCAACCCGCCCCGAAGCGACAGAACGTCTCAGCCAAGCCCTGAAAGACTATAAAGTTCGGGGTGTACCGACCAACATCCCACTCTTGGAACGCATCGTCAGTCACCCCGCGTTCGAATCCGGCGAAACCACCACGGCTTTTCTGGAAACCCACAAACTCAGCGAAACACCAGTGGCAACGCCGCTTCCTAGAGAAGTTCCGCTCCTGACCGCAGCGTACCAGCGGTGCAGCATCTCCTCCGCAACTGACCCTTTCGACCGTGGTCCATGGCGAATGCTGGGCCTGACGAACCATAGTTATCTGTACGCTGGAGACGAGCATCGGGTCGAAGTTGCGCGTGTGGAGGGTGGTCGATTCGAGATCTCGATGAACGACGAAGTCCGCATCCTCGAAGTCGTCCACTGCGATGAGGAACGTATACGGGCGCTACTTGATGGTGAACTGTTGGAGGCGGAGATCTCACTGAATCCACCCGACGTACGAGTGAAGTTCTCCGACGAAGAATTCGAGCTACGGATTCCGCCACCGCCCGCTATCGAAGATGCCGGGCCGGGAGCAAACGCGGAGTCCAACCTGACCGCTCCGATGCCCGGTACAGTCGTGAAGATCTTGGTCACGGAAGGCGACAGAGTTCGTGAAGGTCAGACGCTCCTGGTACTCGAAGCCATGAAGATGGAACAGGCCGTACAGTCTCCACACGCGGGAACTGTACGCTCCCTACCATTTGAGGAGGGTGCGAAGGTTGCAGGCGGCACTCTGCTGGTCGAGATAGCACCCGAATAAAATAACTCTTGACACAAGCAGCCGGTTTCACTAAGATTGTATACAACTAAGTTAGGAATGTAGTTTCTAGAGAGCGGAGGGCTTGGGTGGTCGCCGTGTTTAGTGAGGAAGGGAAGCGACCGGGGGTTGTGGATCGGTTGCGGGCTTTGATCCTGACGGGTGAGTACAGTCCGAAGGAACGGTTGGTCGAGGAGCAGTTGGCGGATCGACTGGGTGTGAGTCGGACGCCGATAAGGCAGGCGCTCACGAAGCTCGAAGCCGAGGGGCTAGTGGAGATTGCTCCAAACAAAGGGGCTGCGGTCTGTTCGTTCTCCATAGAGGATGTGTGGGACATCTACGATATGCGGGCCGTTTTGGAGGGACACGCGGCGCGGCGGGCGGCGGAGCGGATCGTGGTGGAGGATCTCGTCCGGTTGCGGGGAAGTGTCGATGAGATGGAGGGGTTGTCCGGGCGGTACACGGTTCACGAAGAGGAGATCCGGGCTCTCGTCGCCCTGAACCAGGAGTTCCACGGAACAATTATCGACGCGAGCCGTAACCGCCGGTTGCAGAGGCTTGTCGGGCGCACCATCGAGATCCCCTTGATGTTCAAGGCGTTCTTCTGGTACGGAGAGCAGGAACGAATGGTCTCGAACCACTATCACCGTCAAATACTCGGTGCGCTCGAAGCCGGGGACGGAGAACGGGCAGAGATCATCATGCGCGAGCACGTCTACGAAGGCCGAGACTTCGTGATCCAAGCCCTGGAGACCGACCGAAAAGGAGTCAAGATTTGACCGAACCTACAGTCGGCGCCCGCCCCCTCGAAGGAGTCCGCGTCGTGGAGATGGGAAGTCTGCTCGCCGGACCATTCTGCGGCCAACTCCTGGCAGACTTTGGGGCGGAAGTCATAAAGATAGAACCCCCCGGCAAAGGCGACCCGATGCGCGTTTGGGGCCGCCACCAGAAAGAGGGCCGCACCCTATGGTGGCCGATCATCGCCCGCAACAAGAAATCCGTGACGCTGAACCTGCGCGAACAAGAAGGCCAAGAACTTGCCCGCAAGTTGATCTCCGAGGCGGACGTACTGGTCGAGAACTTCCGCCCCGGAACTTTGGAGAAGTGGGGGCTGGGTTACGAGAAGCTGAAGAGTCTGAATCCCGGATTGGTCATGGTGCGGGTCTCGGGTTACGGGCAGACGGGACCGTACAGTGGGCGTGCGGGGTTCGGGTCGATAGGCGAGGCGATGGGGGGCATCCGGCATGTCACCGGGTTCGAGGATCAAGCACCACCTCGCACCGGCGTCTCTCTCGGCGACTCACTCGCCGCGACTTTCGGGGCGCTGGGCGCGTTGACTGCTCTGTACCATCGAGAGGCGCACGGTGGTGAGGGGCAGGTCGTGGATGTTGGTATTTACGAGGCGGTGCTGGCGATGATGGAGAGCACCATCCCCGAGTACGTCCTCGCGGATAACATTCGGGGCCGTACCGGGACCGTGCTGCCGTTCGTTGCGCCGTCCAATATCTATCCGACGAAGGATGATGACTACGTCTTGATCGCGGGTAATGCAGACACTGTCTTCACCCGACTCGCGAAGGCTGTTGGCCATCCTGAATGGGCCGAGGAAGACCGATACGCCACGCATCATGCCCGCGGCGAGAACATGGCCGAATTGGACGAGAAAATATCCGCCTGGACCCGCGAACGTAGCGTCGAAGAAGTCCTCGATGCGATGGCTGAAGCTGGTGTCCCGAGCGGGAAAGTCTTTACGGCGAAGGATATGGTCGAGGACGAGCATTACGCTGCCCGCGAGAACGTCGTCACGGTCGAAGACCCGGAGATCGGGGCTTTCCCGATGCAGAACGTCGTCCCGCGTTTGTCGGATACGCCCGGCGAAGTCCGTTGGACCGGCCCGACTCTCGGCCAACACAACGAGGAAATCTACGGAGACGTTCTAGGACTGGACGCGAAGGAGCTGGCCGAGCTACAAGAGCGAGGGACGATCTAATGCGCGTCGAAATCGTAGACGTTGGACCCCGCGACGGCCTCCAAAATGAGGACAAAACACTAACCCCTAAGACCCGCGCCCAACTCTGCGACCGGCTCGCAGCCGCCGGAGTGCGGAGAGTCGAAGCTGCCAGTTTCGTCAACCCTAAACGTGTGCCACAGATGGCCGGGGCCGAAGAGGCAATGACGAGCATCCGGCGCAACCCGGATACGACCTACGCCGGGCTCATCCTGAACGAACGCGGCTACGAGCGGGCGGTCGAAGCTGGCGTGGACGAGGTGCGTTACGCATTTCCGGTCACAGAGACCTTTGCGGCCAAAAACCAGAACACCACAGTGGAAGATGCAACGGCTCTAGCGGCGCGACTGGTGGAACGGTCGCGATTGGATGGCGTTCGGATCTCTATTACGTTGAGCGCGGCGTTTGGTTGTCCGTTCGAGGGTGGGGTTGCGCCGGATCACGTCTTGAAGATCGCCGCCCGAGTAGCCGACTCTCAACCCGATGAGATCATCCTGGCCGACACCATCGGCGTCGGTGTACCCACACAAGTCCGCGAACTTGTGGAAAGTGTGGCAGAAGACGGCACAACCACCGGCTGCCACTTCCACGACACCCGCAACACCGGCATAGCCAACGCCGTGGCCGCCATCGAGAGCGGCGCAACGGTCCTGGATGCGTCGGTCGGCGGAACCGGCGGTTGTCCATTCGCCCCTCGCGCTACCGGCAACATCTCCACCGAAGACCTCGTTTATACCCTGCATGGCATGGGCCACGAGACCGGCATCGAACTCACCAGGCTCATCGAAGTAGCCGCCTGGCTCTCGGAACAACTCGGCAAAGAGTTGCCGGGACAAGTCTACAAGGCTGGCGTCTTCGAGGCGGTGGCCGGATGACGAAGGTACGCAGCATAAGTACACGAAGACCTACGCCCGAAACCACGCACCCGATAACCGAAGCCCACGAAAGAGAGGATCGAGATGGCGTACAACGTAGCGGTGGATGTAGGAGGCACTTTCACGGATGTGCTGGTCTTTAACGAAGAGACTGGTGAGTTGACCGAGGGCAAAGTGCTTTCGACGCCTGAAGACCCGTCAAAGGGTGTGGTCACAGGGATCGAGAGTGTCTGTGAGAAGGTCGGGATCGGCTTTACCGACCTCAACCTACTCTTCCATGGGACGACCGTCGTAACGAACATGATCCTGACGAATACCGGCTCGCGTGTCGGCCTGCTAACTACGAAGGGCCACGAGCAAATTCTCTATCTCGCCCGCGCCTGGACCCCCGGCCCGCTCTACGGTTGGATGGCCCTCCAGAAGCCGGACCCACCCGCCGATCCAACCGATACCGTAGGTATAAGCGAACGCATCGGTGCGGACGGAGCGGTGCTTACGGATCTCGACGAGAACCAGGTACGTCAAGCCGTCGAAAGCCTGGTGGAACGCGGCATCGAAGCCCTGGCGATAGGTTTCCTCAACTCCTACGTCAACCCGGACCACGAACGCCGTGTCCGGGATATTGCCCGCGAACTGTACCCGGATCTCTCGGTCTCCATCTCCTCAGATATCGGGCAGGAGTATGGTGAATACGAGCGCACCCTGACGACGGTCGTGAACACCGCCGTTCAGCCCCGCACCATGACCTACATGAGAAACTTCGAGACGTCCATCGCTGAGAAGCAGTTCGGTGGATCTCTCTCCATCGTTCGCTCGGATGGCGGGGCGATGAGCACGGAGGCCGTCTCGGAGCGTCCGATTCAGATCGCACTCTCCGGGCCATCTGGGGGCGTTACGGGGTCCGCGTATCTGGCGCGGGAGATCGAAGTCCCGGACATCCTTACCTTCGACATGGGCGGTACTTCCACGGACGTCTCGCTCTGTCTGGGTGGAGAAACCCTGATCCGCCGCGAGATGTCCCTCGGATATTTCCGGTTCAAAGCTGCCTCCGTGGACGTTCACAGCGTCGGGGCGGGTGGCGGCTCCATCGCGTTCCTCTCCGCGAGCGGCGCGTTGCAAGTCGGCCCGGCGAGCGCGGGCGCAGACCCCGGTCCCGCCTGCTACGGCAACGGCGGCGAAGCCCCGACGGTTACCGACGCGGATGTTGTGCTACATCGCATTCCGCCGGGTGTCGCTCTCGGGGGAACGATGGAACTGGATGAGGAGGCGGCGAGGAAGGCCGTTCAGACGGTCGCCGAACCGCTCGGGATGAGCGTCGAGGAGGCGGCTGAGGCTATAGTGGAGATCGTGAACGAGAACATGCACGCCGCCTTGCGCGTCGTGAGCGTCGAACGCGGCCATGATCCCCGCGAGTTTGCTCTGATTGGATTCGGGGGCGCGGGGCCGATGCACGCGAATGCTCTCGGGCGTTTGATCCGGTCTCGCTCCGTCATCATCCCGCCGACACCGGGCGTTATGAGCGCGTTCGGGTTCCTATCGTCGGATATCCAGAACGAGTTCCCGGAGACGTACCTCAAGATCGCGGAGGAGACACCAGCAACGGAACTCAAATCCCGCGTCGAAGCTCTGGTCTCGCAGGCGAGCGAATGGCTGGATGGGGAAGGAGTGGGCGAGGATAAGCGGCGCTTCGATCTCTACGCGGACTGCCGATACTACTTGCAGAACATCCAGATCCCCTGCCGCTTCGAGTTGGACGACATCTCCGGCGAGGACAGCACGTTCCTCCGTGAACAGTTCGAGGAAGCCCATAGCCAACGCTATAATTTCGAGCTACCGGATTCGCCGCTGGAGATTGCCACAATCCGCGTTATCGGGCGCGGCACCATCAAGGGCGTGACGCTTACGGAGAGCGAGAATGGCACGGGAGAGGACGCATCGGCGGCGGAGTTGCGAAAAGAGCAGGTTTTCTTTGGCGGTGAATGGATGGAGTCGCCGATCTACGAGCGTGGCGCGTTGCGGCCTGGCAACGTCATCTCCGGCCCGGCCATCGTAGCCCAGGACGACACGACGATGGTTCTGGAACCGGGATATGCTGGAACGGTGGACCGATTCGGGAACATCAGGATAGAGGAGGCGTAGAGCATGACGGAGACACAGACAAAGCCGGATTTCGTCCGCGACCACGACATAGACCACGTAACTCTGGATATTATTGAGAGCGCGCTAAAGAACATCCGCGACGAGATGGACCGGGTGCTCGTGACCACCGCCGTCAGCCCTATCATCCGCGAGCAAGCCGACGAATTCCCACTCATCGCGGACAAAAAAGGGCGCATGATCGTGGGCCAGTTCGGCAGCCCCGTCGATACCGTTCTGGAAAACTCTCCGTACAAGGTCGAAGAACTGAAAGACGGCGACGTAATCGCCCTGAACGACCCGTATACGATGGAAGGCTCCACGAGTCATCTGCCGGACATCCTTTTGATACGTCCGATCTTCCACTCCGACGAACACATCGGGTACGCCCTGCAGTGGGGCAACCTCATGGACGTTGGCGGCTCGACCGCCGGGTCCATACCCATAGACGCCCGCTCCATCTTCGAGGAGGGCGTGCGGATGCCTCCGGTGAAGCTCTACGACGCAGGCAAGCTGAACGAGGAAGTGCTGCGTTTCTTCTGCCACAACTCTCGTACCCCACGTGAGACTCGGGCCGACATCATGGCGATCTCCGCTGGAACCGCGACCGGGGCCCAGCGAGTCAAGGACATCTGCGACCGCTTCGGCAAGGACACGTATCTCGAAGCGTGCGACGCGCTCCTGGATCGGACGCGGACGAGCATTATTGGCCTGATCCAGCAGCTCATCCCCGAAGGTCAGCGGTTCGAGTTCGAAGACTACACCGACGACGACGGCCTCGGCAACGGCCCTATCAAGCTCAAACTGGCGATGTGGCGCGAGGGTGACTCTTTGCATCTGGACTGGGCTGGCACCGACGATCAAGTACCCGGTCCCGTCAACTTTTTGCTCAACAAAGAGATGTTCCAGATGTTCGCGGGGGTCTTCCTGATCTCCGCCGTAGACCCGACGATCCTCTTCAACGACGGCTACGCGGACATCATAAAAGTCAGCATCCCCGAAGGCTCAGTCCTGCGCCCCAAAGAACCAGCCCCCCTCAGCAACCGCCTAGTCGTCATGGCCCGGCTCTTCGACGTGCTCGGCGCGGTCTACGCCAAGGCTATCGGCTTCAACGTCTCCGGCTCCTACGGCACGAGCCCAAATTTCGTTTACTCGGGCGTGAAGGAAACAGGCGAGCCGTTCCAGACGATGGAGATCCTGTACGGCGGCATCCCCGCTATCCCCGGTAAGGATGGCCTCGACGGACATTCCTGGTGGCCGGAGTTCATGGCGGTCCCGGCGGAGTACATGGAGACTTACTATCCCATGATCGTCGAAGAATACTCCGTCCGGCCGGACTCCTGTGGCGCGGGTGAGAACCGCGGCGGCTGCGGCATAAAGAAGGTCTACAAGTTCCTGACCGACGGCAGCATCACCTACCAAGACGACCGGGCCGCCACGTTTCCCTACGGCGTCGCCGGTGGCAAACCGGGCTCACCTTCCAAAAAGACCCTCGTTCGGGCCGACGGCGAGACAATCGAGATGCCATCCAAAGTGAGCGGTGTCCCAGTCTACGAGGGTGACCGGCTCCACTTCGAGACCGCCGGAGCCGGTGGAGTAGGCGACCCGCTTTCCCGAGATCCCGAAGCCGTCGCCAAAGATGTTCGTTGGAAGCTAATCAGCATAGATTCTGCCGAAGCGGAATACGGCGTAGTGATCGGCGATGATGGTGCAGTAGATACCGGGGCGACCGAGTCCAAGCGTGCCGAGCTAGGCGAGAGCCGGGGCGAGCTAAAACAGTTCGATCACGGCGACCTACCTTCCCTAGAGGACCAGCGAGCCGCCATCGCCACCACCCGCCGGGAGTTCAACGAATGGCTCTCGGGTGCTTTGGGTGAGAGTCGGAACGGTTCCCGTAACGGAACCGGTTAGCGCGTGACCCATATAACCGGCTTTGGTAAGCGGGGTGGCTTCGGTCGTCGCCCCGCTCTCGCCGTCATAGACATGACTCTAGGGTTCACCGACCCGGAGAGCCCGCTGGCGTGCAACCTCGAAGCCCCGATCCAGCAGATAGGAAGACTCCTCGAAGCCGCCCGCAAAGCGGAGATACCAATCGTCTTTACAACCATAGCTTTCCGCGAGTCCGACAAGCTAACGGCGGCGGCGTTTCTCGAAAAAGTACCGGCCTTGCTGGTTCTCGAAGCCGGTAGTCGCTGGGCTGACATAGATCCACGCCTCGCACCTCGCGAGACCGAACCTGTCTTCAACAAGCTCTTCGCCTCTGGCTTCTTCGGGACCGGCATGGGCAGCGCGTTTACCGCTGCGGGAGTGGACACCTTGATCGTCACTGGCGCATCGACTAGCGGCTGCGTGCGGGCCACTGTGGTCGATGCCGTGCAGTACGGTTTCCGTCCGGTGGTGCCGCGAGAGGCGGTGGGGGATCGAAACCCGGATGCTCACGAGGCGAACCTCTACGACATAGATGCGAAGTATGGGGATGTGATAGCGGTCGAAGACGCGCTAACTTATCTGGCGCAGATAGGTGATTCTAGAGATTCCTGAAACAATGGAATTGTTGTAGAATGTACGTAACATTGTCAATTAGCAGAGGATGGCGATATTGTCAATTAGCAGAGGATGGCGATGGACCCAGAGTACAGTACGCAACGAACATCGCGATGGACGGCGCAAGTAGAAGATGTTCAGATCTCAACTTCTGAAAATCCAGACAGCGAACGAACGCGACGTGTGGCGCGAATGGAGCTAGTCGATAACGCTAAAGATTCTGCTGCTTGTGTCAAACTTACACTTCTAAACCAGAAACGTCATAGTACGCAAGAACCCTGGCAAGACCCCGAGTTTTTCAATGCGGCTAAGCTAAAAGCTGGAGAACAGATAAGGTTTACGCTAACCGCTAGTCAGGCACGCTGACTCTTTAATGCTTTACGCGATATGTATGAGCTTGGTTCTGATGGTTTGCCTGAAGGTTCCCAGAATCTCAGGGTTGTGAATGCCGATGATACTTACGTAGTTACCGGTAAGAGAACAGAGCTTATTAGTAGGCTTATCGAGAGCGAAGGTGGCAAGTTTTTCGATGCAGTCAGCGAACTGGAACCGGATCTATTTGAGAATGCTGCCTTTGCAAGATTTCATCGGCGGAGACGGGATGCCGTTGAGAGTTTTGAAAGCGAATTGCAGAGGCAAA
>JAABUN010001702.1_pt1 | contig 45650 bp, 37 predicted proteins | sample 5559311 | NCBI WGS metagenome assembly JAABUN01 (sample SAMN10711877, study PRJNA513370) | rock metagenome | isolation source: Antarctica rocks | place: Antarctica: Victoria Land, Siegfried Peak sud
AGTGGACGGTGCAACGCTGCCACGGTGTGCCGAGGACCCGGGCGATCGCCGCTTTGAGGCCGGGGTGGGCGTCGGAGATCGCGGGCTGCACCCCGACCAGGCCACGAGCGACGAGGCCGCGCAGGAACTCCGTCCAGAACGCCTCGGTCTCCGCGGCGCCGACGTCGAGGCCGATGATCTCGCGCCGCCCGGTCTCGTGAACAGCGTGGGCGATGACGACGCACTTGCGGGCCACGCGGCCGCCGTCACGGACTTTCTCGATCTTCGCGTCGACGAACACGTAGGGGTAGCGGCCCTCCAACGGCCGCTCCCGAAACGCGCTGACCTGCTCGTCGAGCGACCCCGCGATCCGGGAAACCTCGGACTTTGAGATCCGCAGCCCGAGGCTCTCGACGAGCCGATCGACCCGCCGGGTCGAGACGCCGCAGACATAGGCCTGCTGCACCACGCTGACCAGCGCCTGCTCGGACCGCTTCCGCGGCTGCAGAAACCCCGGGAAATAGCTGCCCTGCCGCAGCTTGGGGATCTGGAGCTCGATCTCGCCAGCTCGCGTGTCCCACCGCCTCGGCCGGTACCCGTTGCGCTGCGTCGCGCGGTCCTCGGGGCGGCGCTCGCCGAGCTCGGCACCGATCAACTGACTGACTTCGGCTTCCATGAGCTCCACCGCGACCGCACGCACCGACTCGCGGATCACATCGGCATGGTCATCACGGAGCACCTTCTGAACGACCTCCTCGATCGTCATCCTGTCCGAACCGGCCATCGCCGGCCTCCCTTCATCGTCGTGGCTTGAGAACTCCGACGAAGAATGAGCGCCGCGGTGGCCGGAACTACGTCAACGACCCAGTTCCGTCCGACGCGCTCCTACACCACGCTACGGGACGTGACCTCAGCGGCTGGTTCGGAGCGGGTCCTGCATCCGGCCACGACCTCACCACACTCGATTGGAAGCGGCGAGCGGTAGGACGAGCGAGATGCCGGGCGCATCGCGCAGCGAGGCCGTATGCTCTTGCCGGTCCTGAGTGTTAACTCCTCTGTGCCGGTCAGTACCTCGATCCCGACCGCCTAGCGCGGCAGCTGGCGCCGAGCTCACCCGCTCGGTGCTCGTGCTCGGCGAGCCGGGCGGCCTCGGCGTCGCGGTAGCCACCCGGCTGATGCGCGAGGGTCACGAAGTCAGTCACGATCCCGGAGGGAGCGACGGAGAGACCGCGGCGGCAGTTAGAGATCACCGCTGGGGTGCGTTCGTGGTGGTCTCGCGCAACGATGTGGAGTCGCTGAGGCTCGCGATGCTCTGCGCCCACCTGCGACCTGACGCCGGCCTCGTGGTGACGCTCTTCGACCGGACGGTCAGTCGTGAGCTTGAGGCCCACCTTCCCGCCGCCCGGATCGTGTCCCCTGCGGAGCTCGTCGCGGTCGAGATCGCCGAGATGTGCGTGGGGGAGGGGATCGAGGCTGCGCCGCGGTGGAGGAGTGGCGTGGGCATCGTCGACGACGCGCTGCGGCTCGCGCTGGTCGCCGCCGCCGGGCTCGCAGGAGCCATCGGCATTGAAGCGGCGGCGTCGGCCATCGCGCTGCACGAGGGGCCGCTCGACGCCCTCTACCTGAGCGTGCGCACCGCCACGACGGTCGCCGCGGCGCCGGGAGCGACCACGGGACCTGGGTGGTTCAAGGTGATCTCGATCGTGAACATGCTGGTCTGCCTCACGCTCTTGGCTGTGTTCACGGCGGCTCTAGTCCGGCGCCTGAGTCGCGCGCGGCTTACCACTGCGGTCGGCCGTCGAGCCGCTCCTTCGCGCCGGCACGTCATCGTCGTCGGCTTCGGTCAGATCGGGTACCGGCTCGCTGAGGAGCTTCGGAGCCGCGGGATCCCGGTGCTCGGCGTCGAGCGCTCGCCTGACGCCCCCTGTCTGCGGTTGGCCCGTCGCGTCGGGATCCCCGTCGCGATCGCCCACGGCGACGACCGTGAGGCGCTCGAGCAACTCGGTGTCCGGCGATGTGCGGCGGTGGCAGCGGTCACCTCCGACGACTTGGTCAACGTTTCGGTCGGGCTTGCCGTGGCCGACATCCGCTCCGCGGCCCCCGTCCTCCTCCGGCTCGGCGACGGCGACGTCGCGGCGGAGACGGACTCCCTGCTTCATCTCGGGCGCATCTGCGATACGCATCACATCGCAGCCGAGGCCGTCGTCGGGGCCCTCGTCCGGTTATGGGCGGCGGCGGAGCCCGCACGGAGGCCTCCGCGTGCCCCGGAGGTCAGCCCTGCACCGCCCACGGAGTGAGGGTGAACTGCCTGAGACACCGGCACGAGCCTCGTGGCGTGCTCGAGCGTCGGGCTGGCAATCGACTGCGACTCCATTCCGTATGTCGCAGGGTGGGGCGAGGACGACGCGCTGGAGGCGGTCACTGAGTTTGCCTCGACGGTCGACGCTTGCCAGGCGCATCGAGGACGCCCTCTCGGTCGCCGGCGACACAGCCGTGCTCACCACCACCGCCGAATAGCTCGGCGGTGCTAAAGTGTGAAACCGAGTCGCTTCGTGCGCGTCAGGGTTTCCTCGACGATCGCCGTCGTGGGCCGGCCGTTCTCGATGCGAAGGATGTAAATCTCCTCGATGTCCTCGAAGCGGCGCCCGGTTGGCGGCCGGCCGCGCCACTCGGAAGGGGCCGATCTTGACGCGTTGGCCGGTGCTCGGGGCGCTCGGCCAGGCGGATGAGCCGTCCCGTCAGGCGCTGACGGCTTCGCGGTCGTCTGCGGTTGGGCCCGGGATCGTGTCGATGCCCTCCATCGCCTTCGTGAACTCGATCGCCTCGTCGCCATCGAATCCGGCAGACGCCGGACCGCGGCAGCGGGATTGGGCGCCGCCCCGCAGGCGGATCCGCTTACGGCACGGCGCCTCGGGCGTCGACGACGTTTCGCTGACATCGCGTGTCGTCATCACTGACATGCAGGCGTCGCATCACACGGGACGCGACGCTCGCACGAGCAGGGCGGCCGCGTCGCGTGGCCGCAGGCGCTGGACCGCGGCCACGCGGTCCTCGTCCTGCACGGGGAGAAGCTGCGCGGCGGCTTCGCCCTGCAGCGCACCCGCGGCGCGGGCCTCAAGGCCCAGTGGCTCCTGCTCAAGCGCCGCGACAACCACGCCGGTCAAGGTTCGGACGTAGTCGCGCAACAGCCGAACTCCGTCGTCTCGGGGATGACGCTCGACGAGCTCGTGGTCGGCTGAGGCGCCGCCTCAGGTCCCGCAGAACGTGCGGTAGGCGTCGAGATCCTCCGGGGAGGGCGCGGCGTAGCGCTCGAGCCCGGGCCGCTCGTCGAACGGCTGGGCGACCACCTCGAGAAGCCGCTCGAACGCCCGCAGGTCGCCGTCGGTCGCCGCGAGCAGCACCTCCTCGACCAGGTGGTTGCGCGGGATGTAGACGGGGTTGACCTCGTCCATCGCCTCCGCCGTCGCGGACCGATCGCCCGCCAGCCGCGCCTCCCAGCGCACGACCCACGCGTCAAACGCGGCCGGCTCCGCGAAGAGCGATCGCGCCGGCGTCGCGTCCCCGCGCACCGCCGAGGACAGCGCCCGCAACGCAGACGTGTAGTCGACCCGCTGCGCCTGCAGCAGCGCGAGCAGGTCGGCGATCAGCGCCTCGTCCTCCGGCGCCTCGCCGGCCAGTCCGAGCTTCGCTTGGATCCCCCGCGTCCAGGCGGCGTGGTGACGGGCCGGGAACAAACCGAGGACCTCCGCGGCTGCCGCGACCGCGGCCTCCGCGTCGTCGTCGAGCAGCGGGAGCAGGGTCTCGACCAGCCGCGCCAGGTTCCACTGCGCGACGACCGGCTGGTTGCCGTAGGCGTAGCGGCCGCCGTGGTCGATCGAGCTGAACACCGTGGCGGGGTCGAAGGCCTCCATGAACGCGCAGGGGCCGTAGTCGATGGTCTCGCCGGAGATGGTCATGTTGTCCGTGTTCATCACGCCGTGGACAAAGCCGACGAGCATCCAGCGAGCGACGAGCGAAGCCTGAGCGTCCACCACCTGCTCGAAGAAGGCCAGGTACGGGTTGCCCGCCTCGAGCGCCCGGGGGTGATGGCGGGCGATGGCGTGGTCGGCGAGGCGCCGCACGAGCTCCGGGTCAGGGTGCCTCGCGGCGTACTCGAACGTGCCGACGCGCAGGTGGCTCGCCGCGACGCGGGTGAGGACGGCGCCCGGAAGCAGCGTCTCGCGCGCGACCGTGTCGCCCGTCGCGACCACCGCGAGCGCCCGGGTGGTCGGGATGCCGAGCGCGTGCATGGCCTCGCTGATCACGTACTCGCGCAGCATCGGTCCGACGGCGGCTCGCCCGTCGCCACCGCGGGCGAACGGGGTGCGGCCTGAGCCCTTCAGGTGCAGGTCGCGACGGTGCCCGCAGACGTCGAGGACCTCCCCGAGCAGGAGCGCCCGGCCGTCGCCGAGGCGGGGGGAGTATCCGCCGAACTGGTGACCCGAGTACGCCTGCGCCACCGGCGTCGCCCCCTCCGGCACGACGGCGCCGGCGAGCGCGGCGACTCCTTCCGGAGCGCGGAGCCCCGCGGCATCGACGCCCAGCTCCGCGGCCAGCGCCTCGTTGAGCACGAGCAGCCGGGGCGCCAAGGCCCCGGCGCCCTGCCACGGCTCGTAGAGGCCCTCGAGGTCCCGGACGAAGGAGTCGTCGAAGCTGAACAGGGGTCGGGCGGCGATGCTCATGGGTCCAGGCTACGGGGCGCGGCGGGGCGGGGAACCGGGATCAGCTCCGCCCGGCCGCCGGACCGTAGATGGTGACCGGCAGCCCGTCCACCGGGGCAGCCGGATCGCCCGTCGACGGAAGGCCCTGCAAACGGCCGACGAACGCGTGCGCCACGCGGTCCGCGTGGTGCTTGGCGGCCTCCGCGCGCTCGCCGACGAACTGCTCGTCGACCGTCGCGCGCCACAGCCAGAGCCACCGCTCGAAGTGCCCGGGGCGCAGGCCGATCCGGGCGTGGATCGCGGCGTGGGGGGCGAAGGTGCCACCGCGGTAAGTCCCCGCGCCCAGCAGGACGGTCTCCCAGAAGGAGGCGACGACGGGGACGTGCGCCTCGAGGTCGAGCCCGGCGACGACGGTGAAGATCCAGCCGATCATCGGGTCCTCGAACACCCGGCCGTAGAAGGCGCGGACGAGCCGCTCGCAGTCGGCGCGGGTCTCGATGTCGTGACGCCCTGAGCCCGTCGAAGTCACCCGGTCACTATGGCGGGCGCTCGGCGGGCAGCATCCCGATGTGCCCACGAGTGGGGCTGACCTGCAGCGCTTCGTCGAGGCCGAGGACGCGAACGGCGCCTACGAGCGGGCGCTGGGGCGAGCTTCGCCGCGGGCGCAGGACGAGCCATTGGATGTGGTTCGTCCTCCCGCAGATCGCCGGGCTCGCCGAGGACGTCTTCGGCGTCACCGACGCGATGAAGCTGCGGTCGTCCATGACCCTGTTCGCTCGCGCGGCGCCCGACGAGCCGTGGTGTGGCGCGCGTCTACGAACTGCGCCTCGGGGCCGGTGTCCTGCGGCTCTCCCGTGACGACGCCGACTTCGCCCAGCGCTACGAGGGTCGCTTCAGCGACGACGGCGCGGCGATCCTCGGCGCGTGGGAGATCTCCCATGACCACAGCGTGACCTGGGCGCACGACTTCGAGCTCGACTATGTGCGCCGGCCCGACCGCCTGCAGGTCGTCCGCGAGTGCTTCCGCGCCTACGAGACGGGCGACCGGACCCTGATCGAGCGGCACCTGGGCGACGACCTCGTCTTCTCGGCGCCGCCCGACGTCGAGCGCCAGGTGCTCACGCGGGCCGTCGGCGCGGTGCTCGAGGACCGCGTGCTCGTCCACGAGGGGCGCACCGTGATCCTCCGACCTCAGCCCAGGGCGACGATCCCGAGCCAGCGCCGCTGGTAGGCCTGGGACCGAGCCCGGCGTGGGGCCCGGGACGACGCGGCGGCGCGAGACGGCGAGGGTGCCATCCGCGCCGTGCATCCGCACGGCGACGACCACCCGCAGGACGCGTCGCTCGCGCAGCAGCGATCGGCCCCGACGGGTCAGCCGGAGCCGGACCACGACGGTGCCGCGGGCGGCCACGTCGAGCTCGGCGGTGGCGATCGCGACCTCGGTCCGGCGACCTGAGCACGCGCGCACCGTGGTGGAGACGCTGATGTCGGTCCGGCAGGCGCCGGCCGAGGCGGGGCAGACGAGGGCCAGCGGCACCGTGCCGGCCGCGGAGACGGCGGCGACGGGCTGGTCGGCGCGGCGGCGAGGCCCATCACGGGCGCCTGAGGCGCCGCGGGCGCCTCGGGTCGGGCCGCCGCGGGGGCGGTCACCGTAGGCGCGGGCCCCTCGACGGCCGGCGTCGGTGCGAGCGCGGGCGACCGCGTCGGCGTCGGCGTCGGCGTGGCGTCGGGCACGGGCGCGTGGACGGGCGGCGGGGCCGAAGTCCTGGCCCGCGTTCGGCAGGCCGGGGCTCGCCGTCCGCGGGGTGGCCCAGGCGAAGTCCGCGGCGCTCGTGCCGGTGCCGCGCCGTTGCAGCGACTGACCGATCGGCGTGGAGGGCCGCTCGAAGACGCCCAGGTCGGTCGCGAAGACGCCCGCACAGCGGCGCTGCGCGGTCTCGTAGGCGACGAGGTCGCGCCGGGCGCAGTCGGGCGCGAGGAGCACGATCGCGTCGCGCGATCCGTTCTGGAGCGGCGTGGCGAAGAAGCGGGCGCCGTAGCCGCGGCGCTGGTCGGGCAGTACGCCGCTCAGCGAGACGGTGTCGTAGACCACGCCGTAGGCGCCGGCCTGCCCGTTTCGCGGCTCGAGCCGGTAGCCGGCGAGCGACAGCCCGGCCGGGCCGGCGATCTCGACGCCCTCGCCGACGTCGAGCTCGACGTTGTCGTAGTGCAGCTCGTTGATCCAGGGAGCGGCCGCCTGCGCGGACCGAACCGGTGCTCGGGTCATCGGACGCTCGCGGTCGGCCTTTAGCCGCGAACGCGCCAGGTCGGGGGCGGACGACGATGTGGCATGTACGCTGGCTGCTCGAACGCCACGGCTACCGCACGCCGACGCAGGCACGCGAGACGCTCCGTCAGGCGGCCATGGCATGGTCACCACGTTCACGAACAGGTGTCCGGCGAACCGGGTCCAGCGCAACGCCTATTGCGGGGGCGAGCTCGGCGCGCGTGCCGCGGGAAGCGGTGCGTCCTCGAGCTGAAGGCAGGCCTATGAGAGTTCCTCGCGCACGCGCGCGGCGGCGCGGCTGAGGGCCTTGAGCTTCTCGCTCGCACAGAAGCGGGGGAGTGCCTTCAGGCCGCAGTCGGTGGACAGGTACACGCGCTCGGGCTCGATGTGCTCGAGCACCTTGTGGATGCGTTCCACGATCTCGTCGTCGGTCTCGATGTACAGCGAGCGGATGTCGATCACACCGGCCTGCACCTCACGGTCGGGCTCGAGCTCCTTGAGGGCGTGGACGTCGACCATGTCGCGCAGGGCGAAGTCCAGCGCGTGCTGCTCGACCTTGACGGCCTGCCATCGCTCCAGCACCCGCGGCAGCGCATCCTCGACGCTGCGGAAGGTGTTCCCGTAGCCGGCGCCCAGGCAGGAGTGCCAGGCGATCTTGGCGTCCACGCCCTCGATCCAGCCGTTGAGCACGTCGATGATCCAGTCCGCGTTGTCGTCCCAGGCCAGCTGCCAGCCGCCCAGGTCCTCGATCTGGATGAAGTCGGCTCCGCGCGCGGCCAGATCCTTGAGGTCCTGATTGAAGATCGGCACCAGCTCCTCGGCGACCTTGCGCTGGGAGTCGTAGTTGCTGCCCGGCACCTTCAGGTCGATGTGGAAGGTGAGGTTGGCCGGCCCGGCGCCCACCGAGACCTTGAGCGGCTTCTCGGTCAGCCCACGCGCCACCTGGTACATCTCGCCGAGCCGGCCAGGGATGCCCTGCGAGATCGGGCCGGTGACCGCGGTGCCGCCCCAGTCGTGCATCCAGGCCGCCTGGCTCATGTCCGAGGTGTCGCCCGACTCCTCCATCTGCTTGGCGATGGGGTTGGGCAGCTTGGCCTTGGAGAAGCCGCCGAGGCGCTCGTACCAGTACCAGACGAACGAGCCGATGGCCCCGCCGTACTCGTCGAAGTGCATCTGGCCGTCGGTCACGATGTCCAGGCCCGCGATCTCCTGGTCCTTGATGCATGCCGCGGTGGCGTCGCGGTAGGCCTGGAAGTTCTTCTCGAGCTTCCACCACTCGAGCAGGTCCTGACCCGCCACGTTGTACTCCTGGTACCAGCGCGGCTTGGGGTAGGAGCCGATCATGGTGGTCGGCAGGATCTGGTCCGTCACTTTGGTGGGCATTGAATCTCTCCTCTAGTCGTCGAGCATCGCCACGGCACGCACCGGCGACCCGTGGCCGCCGCGGATGCGCAGCGGGAAGCCGAAGAACGTGAATCGCCTCCCGACCACCTCGCCCAGGTTGGCCAGGTTCTCGTAGTGGGTGATCCCCCGCTCGCGGCTGAACAGGTGGGCGGGGTAGACGCGGTCGCCGGGCGTGTCGGGGCTGGGTGAGTCGACGCCGAACACCTTCACCGGGTGCTCGCGGAGCCAGTCGGCCGCGGACTGCGCGAAGCCGGGGTACCGGCTGGTGTACTCGATAGTCCCGCCGAAGCGCTCGGCGGTGCCGGTGCGCAGCAGCAGCACGTCACCGTCGCGCAGGTCGCCGCCCGCCTCCTCCAGCGCGCGGTCCAGTCGCTCGCCGGTGATGTAGTCCAGAGGCTCCACATCCGAGACGTCCAGCGCGGTGCCGGTGCCGCAGAACGTGTTCAGCGGCATCAGGTCGATGGTCGCGGCGTCGGGGTCGGGGTCGAGGTGGCTGATGGCGTCCACGTGCGTGGGGCCGTGGTCGCAGACCTGGATGCCCAGGCTCTGATAGGAGAACCCGCTGTCGAAGTTGGGCGCCGTGTCGGCGTGCGTGTGGTGCTGCCAGATCTTCGTCTCGAGGTGACCGGCGTACACCGGCATCCCCTCGTAGATCTCCTGCGTCAGGTCTACCAATCGCGTCACCGAGCAGCTCCACGGGTCGAGGTTGATCGCGGGTACATACGTAGTCATACACGGCCCACTCGGGTGACGTCAACCCCGGATGGGCCCTCGTCGCTTGGGCGGCGCTGGCGGACCGTGGGTGCGCCTCAGGACCAGGTCCGCGGCAAGGACCACCCTTCGAGCCGGCTGGGACGGATCGGCTATCCGACCTACCAGCAGGCGCGCGGCGGTTCGTGCCATGCGCTCGATGTTCTGGCGGACGGTGGTCAGCCCGAAGACCTCCCAGGCAGCCATCTCGATGTCGTCGAACCCGATCACCGTGAGCTCGTCCGGGATCGCGACGCCATGGCTATGCGCGGCGTTGAGGGCGCCGATAGCCACGACGTCATTGGCGCAGAAGACGGCCTGAGGGCGGCGGGGCATATCTAGCAACTCCAGCATTCCCCGGTGCCCGGTCGTGAAGCTGAAGTCCCCGCGGCGAAGCCGATCGTCGGGCAGCGCCAGATCCCATTCGGCCAGCCCGGCACGCAGCCCCGCCTCCCGATCGCGTCCGGTGCTCGTGTTCGCGGGGCCGAGGATCGCGCCTACCCGGCGGTGCCCGAGCCGGGCCAGCTCTTCCGCCACCCGGCGACCGCCGGCGACGTTGTCGGCCACGCAGGTGTCGGCCTCCATGCCGTCGATCTCTCGGTTGAGGAGCACGAAGGGAAAGCCGCGGCGCCGCAATTCGCTCGGCAGCGAGGACCCTATGAGCGTAGTGGTCAACACGGCCCCGTCGATCGACCCGTCCACGAGCCGGTCGGCGGAGTCACGGTCGCCGGTCTCGGAGGTGAAGACCAGCATTCGGTGCTCGTTGTCGCCGAACTCACGATGAAGGGCGTCGAGCAGTTGGAGGTAGAACGGGTTGGACAGGTCGTCCACCACTACGCCGACTCGCCGCGTGCGCCGCGTCGACAGGCTGCGGCCCCGCTCGGACGGAATGTATCCGAGCTTCGTAGCCGCGTCGGCCACACGACGTTGGGTGCTGGGGGTCACGCGCGGGTCACCCCTCAGTGCCCGCGAGACGGTTGGCTGCGATACACCCGCAACGGCAGCCACGTCGTGGCTCGTCGGGGAACGTCCCGTCGCCTCGGCCTCATCGCGGTTCTGAGCCATACCCGGTAGATCCTTCCAGGATCGGAAGCTCGGTGTGCATACGTATGCTTTCGCTGATAGGCTCACGAAGGCGAATGACTGTCTACCTCAAGCACCCAGCACCCCCGACGGTTGACGTCACCGACGAGATCCGGGAACGGGTGAGCGACATGCTCCGCGACATCGACCGGGGCGGCATCGACGCCGTGCGCCGTTGGTCCCGTGACCTCGACGGATGGGAGCCCAAGAGCTTCACCCTCTCGCAGTCCGACCTCGATCGCGCCGAGGCCGAGCTCGACGATGGGCTCCTGGAGCACATCGATTTCGCCCTGCGACAGGTTCGGGGATTCGCGCAAGCCCAGCGCGATTCCCTGACCGACGTGGAGGTCGCGATGGGCCCGGGGATCGTCCTCGGGCATCGACACATCCCGGTGTCGGCGGTTGGGGCATACGTGCCGGGCGGGCGCTACCCGATGCTGGCCTCCTCCTTCATGACGGTTGGCGTGGCCAAGGTGGCAGGGGTGAATCAGGTCATCGGCTGCGCCCCGCCCCAGGGCAGCGCTGGTATCCACCCCGCCATGCTGCACGCGATGGGCGCCTCGGGCGCTGACGCGGTGGTGTGCCTGGGCGGCGTTCAGGCGCTGGCCGCGATGGCGTTCGGCCTGATCGACGGACTCGAGCCCGTGGACATGCTCGTCGGCGCGGGAAACGCCTACGTGGCCGAGGCAAAGCGCCAGCTGTTCGGCCGGGTGGGAATCGATCTGCTGGCCGGGCCCACCGAGGTTCTGGTGATCGCCGACGCCTCGGCCGATCCCCGTTTCGTAGCCGCCGACATGCTCGGCCAGGCCGAGCACGGCCCCAACTCACCGGCGGGACTGATCGCGATCGGAGAGGATGTGGCTCATGCTGTGTCCGCCCAGGTAGACCAACTGCTCGAGACGTGGCCCACCGCCGACATCGCCGGCGCCGCCTGGGCCGACCATGGCTGGATCGCCATCGCGGCCGACGACGACGAGGCGATCGCCATCTCCGACGAAGCGGCCAACGAGCACCTCGAGGTCCACGTTGCCGAGGACAAGCTGGACATGTATCTGGAACGTCTGCGCAACTACGGCTCGCTCTTCCTCGGCGAGGAGGCCACCGTCGCCTACGGCGACAAGGCGGTGGGCACCAACCACGTGCTGCCCACGCAGCGCGGCGCGCGCTTCACCGGCGGCCTGTGGGTAGGCAAGTTCCTCAAGACCTGCACCTACCAGCGCCTGACGCAGACGGGCACGCTGACGGTCGCCCCCGCCGTGGAGGCCATCTGCGCGGCCGAGCGCTTCGCCGGCCACGGTCTGACAGCCACCATGCGTCTCGAGCGCGCGAGGACCTAGTGCTCGGCGCCGCCGACGCCCGCTGGTCGCTCGCCGGGAGCGTCGCGCTCGTCACCGGCGGGGGCCGCGGCCTGGGCGAGGGCTGCGCGCGGGCGCTGGCCGAGGCGGGAGCCACGGTGGTGGTGGCGGCCCGGTCATCTGAGGACGTGGATCGCGTGGTGGCCGAGATCGGTGCCAACGGAGGCACCGCGCACGCCCACTCGGCCGACGTGACCGACGAGGGTCAGGTGTCAAGGCTCGTGGCGACCGCGCGTGAGCTCGGCCCGCTGAAGGTCTGCGTCAACTGCGCCGGCACGAACCGTCCCGGCCCGGCGCGCGACTACCCGCTCAGCGACTGGGACGCCCTGTTCGAAGTGAACGTGCGTGGCACGTTCCTGGTGTGTCGCGCCTTCGGCGATGCCTTGCTCGAGGAGGACACCCCAGGATCCATCGTGAACATGTCCTCGCAGATGGGCACCGTCGGCTATCCCGGTCGGGTGGCGTACTGCGCCACCAAGCACGCCGTCGAGGGCATAACCAAGGCGCTCGGTGTGGAATGGGCTCCCTACGGCATCCGCGTGAACGCGGTGGCGCCCACTTTCGTCGAGACACCTATGACTCGCCCGATGCTGGCCGACCCGGAGTTCGGAGCCGAGATTCGCCGCCGGATCCCCACCGGCGAGATGGCCACCGTCGAGCAGGTGGCCGACGCAACGCGCTACCTGGCCTGCGACGCATCCGGCAGCGTCACGGGCACCACGCTGCGCGTCGATGGGGGCTGGACCGCCTGGTAGTCCCGCGAGGACCTCCTCGGCGCCGAACGAGCCACCGGTCACCGCCTTCCGCGCTCGAAGCCTCGCCACCCACTTCCCCGCGTCCGGCTGCGGACCGTCACCGGGCCAAGCCGCCTCATTCGCATCGCCGCTGGCGCCGGGCGCAAGCACCCTGCAGCGTCGACCGGCCCGTGTTTCGGGATGGCTCTTGAAAACCGGAGACGGGGCAACTCGTCCGCGGGTTCGAATCCCGCCCCCTCCGCTCCGAACCGCCAAGTTCGGCTCTGCAAGCGGGATCGCTGGCTCTCGGCGTTCGCTATGTCGGTCTCTCCGTGGGCCAACTCAGGCCCGCTGATAGAGAAAGTCCTCACGCGCGAGCTTCGCGTTCCTGTGCTGTCCAGCAGCCTCCCGAAGGCCCGCTACCGCGGGGTTCCTTCGTTCGAGCTAGTGTCGCTCACGGTCGACTCGACGCGCAGCCGATGGCGTTCGCGCTGGCTGACGCCGACCCGACGATCAGGTATGCGGCCTAGGGCTTAGGCTCGCGATGTGGAGGTCCATCTCACTGAGACAGAGATTCGCGCGTACCAGGAGGGGCACTACGAAGACGCGCTGGCGTTGTTTCGGAATCGGGTCGCTTCTGAGCCTGAAGCGATGCGCGTTCTTTACAGCCTCATCTGGCTATGTGAGCGCGTCGTCGCGACTGTCCCGGATGGCAGCGACATGGACCACTTCGCCGTGCAGCGCGAGTGGGATCGCGCTTCGTCGGCGCGTCGCGCGTGGCTTCATCTGCGAGGACGGAAGCCCGGCGAATATGTCCGCTGCAAGTGGTGCGGGCACTTCGCGGAGTACAAGCCTCCCAACCGGAACGACTTCGAGAACTACTGCACTTGCTGCAGCGCGAGGTTCCCGGCGCCAACCGTTGAGTGGGATTCGCCGCGCGCGAGAGTGGTAGACGCGACGCAAACTTAGGAAACCCCTCGCACCATCAAGCTACGAAAAAGGCCCCGTTCCGGGGCCTTTCTCAAAGCGGATGAAGGGACTCGAACCCTCGGCCTTCTGCATGGCAAGAAAGGTCTCGGACACCCTTTCCGCGGCCGAAAGTCCTGCCCAGCGTCATATCTCAGTGAGCATTATGGCTGCATCTAGTGTCCCTCCGTGTCACGAAGGAATGCGGGTTTCCGGACTCATCTAGGACGGGTTCCGGATTCAATCCGGACTGAGCGGCTGCAGGAAGGCTTGACGGTGGTGACGTGTGTCGTCGCCTGCGACGCTTGCCGCACGCGGCGCTGGCTCACGACGAGGCTCGGCATCACCCCGGACGACTCCGCCGACCGCCCGGGAGGTCAGATTTCAAGCGGCGGAGGGGGTCAGTTTTCACGCGGCGCCGACAGTGAGGATGGCGTCGAATTCACCGGACACCGTCTGCATCGGCGTCAATCGAAACGTCCACGAGTGCGCCGGTCGGCAACGAATCCACTTGCAGCGCGGCCTGACAGGCACTGAAGCAGAACCGAATCGCCATCAATCGGCGGTTCACGCGCTCGTTCGGCATCGATCCAGTCACCGTGAAACACAACACTCCACCGCCCACTAGGCGAGAATGTGCTCGTAAAGAGCGTTCCGCGCTCGAATACGATTTTTGCGATGAGAGGTTGCCCCATGGCCGTTCCGTCGGATGAAGCGCCCGCTCGCGCGCGAGCAGCGGCGCGGGTAGAGGTTGCGTCGGCCGACTGGATCGCTACCCGAGGGGGGTACTACGCAGACGATCTCCTCGCGATTCAGGCCGGCAGCCGGCCGGATGGCCATTTCTATCTCGGTCCAGCCAGCGCTCCGGGTCACCGTGCGGTCCGCAGCGCCTCGATCGCTCTCAGCGTGTGCCTGCGCGAAGCCGGCGGACTTGAGGCGTGGGGGGACGTCGTCACCCCGCAGTACTCGGGATTCTCGGGGCGCGACGTGCCGATCGACCCGGCTGCTCACGGGCCGCAGGTAGACGCAGCCGTCGAGGTGCTTCGCGCGGCTGGGAAAATCACCCTCCAGGAGGGCTGCGCCCTTCTCGAGAACTGCGACTTTGGAGGGCGACGGCTGCACACCGGAGTGCGCTACGGCCTGAGCCAGGCGCTCATCGGCTTGATCGCGCAGCGCGAGGGTTCGATCCCGGCCCGGCTTCTAGCGGACGAATTCGGCACCGAGGGTCTCAAGAGCGTTCCCATCTACGCGCAGGTCGGAGAGGATCGATACCGCGGCGTGGATAAGACGATCATGAAGCGGGTCGATGTCCTGCCGCACGGGCTCATCAACTCAAGGGAGCTGTTCGGCGACGAGGGACAGAGCTTCCTTGAGTACGCTGGGTGGGTGCGCGAGCGCGTGCTGCGGTTCGGTGACACGACCTACCGCCCGGTGATCCATCTCGATGTCTACGGTCTGCCCGGACTTACGATGGGAGCCTCTGTGGAGCGAATGGTGGCTCTGTGTGCGCGGCTCGCCGCAGTCTGTGCCCCGCTGTCCGTGCAACTGGAGTCCCCGGTGTACGGCCGAAGCGCTGACGAGACACAAGACCGCCTCGCCGAGCTGCGTCACCGTCTAAGAGACCGAGGGATACCGGTCAAGCTCGTGGCAGACGACTGGTGCAACACGCTGGACGACATCCGTTCTTTCGTCACTACGGGTTCCGTCGACATGGTGCAGATCAAGATGCCTGATCTGGGCTGTCTCACGAACGCGCTCGAGGCCGCCGCCATCTGTAGGGACAACGAGGTCGCGATCTTTGTAGGCGGGTCCTGCACTGAGACCGATGTCAGCGCACGGTACAGCGCGCAGGTCGCCCTGGCGGTTTCGGCGGATCAGGTGCTGGCCAAGCCCGGCATGGGTGTTGACGAAGGCACGCTTATCGTGGGCAACGAGATGGATCGCGTTCTCAAGCGGACGCGGTGATGTGGACGGGGAGCTCGTCGTAGAGGTGAGTGTGGGAGCAGTGATGGGCCGAGCGCACCGGTCGAATCCGGTTCAGCGTCGCGGTCTCGTCGGCGGCTCCACTGGCGGCCTAGGGGACTCCCCTTTCAACGTTCCGCCGGCCATGGTTATGACCTTGCGGGCTACGACGGCGGCCGCGTCGATCGTCGGGATCCCGAGATGGAGCGGAAACACCCCATCCAGTGCTGAGAACTCCGTGCACGCAAGGATCAGGACGTCGGCACGTCCCTCGAGGTCGGCCGAGGCACGCTCGAGCGCCAGGCGCGCGTCCCTCGAGGTGGCGCCCGCGATCTTCACCCCCGCGGGTCCGAAGATGGACTCCATGACTTCGGCCTGAGCCGCATCGCCTGGGAGTACGGGGTCGACGTCGCAAGCCTCCAGGGCTCGCTGATAGACCCCCGCCACGAGGGTCCCGGTAGACGCGAGGACACCGGCACTGCGCGCACCATGCATCGCCGCGGCCCTTGCTACCTCGCCCGGCCAATCGACGAGTTCGATGCCTATCGCAGCGCGGATGTCGTCCGCGAACGTGTGCGCGGCATTGCACGGCATGACGAGGAAGTCCGCGCCGGCTCGCTCGAGCCCCTGGGCGGTGGCCACGAGCGCCGGCCGAGGGTGCGGCCCGTTGCCGAGAAGATGTGCGGTGCGATCCGGGATCGTGGGATTGGAGTCGATGAGGACCCGTATGTGGTCCTGATCACTCGAGACCTCCGTGCTCTCCACCAGGCGGCCGAGGAAGTCGACCGTCGCGGCGGGGCCCATGCCACCGATCACGCCAAGGACTCTTCTGTCGCGTGGTCGCATTCTCGGCAATCTCCGCTTGCAGGACCGCCGTCAGCATAGGTCGGAGGCGAAAGGACAGCCGGATCGGAGCCGTCCTCTGCTACAAGAGCACTCGTAGCCCTCGGCGCAGGACGAAGGTCATCGGGTGCGCGAAAGCGGCTCATCATCGTCACCACCAACTGCGGCTATACCGAGCACGAGGCGACGCCATGGTTCTGCGGCCTAGTCGACCACTGCATTCCACCACACGCACAGGGTCACGGTTGACAGCCGCCGCCAAGACTGCTCGGCTACGGAAACCGGGCCCTGGCTCACAGCGGCCGACCTCAAGGGAGAGCGATGGAAGCGAAGGTACTCTGGATACCGTCCAAGGGACACTCCGAGCTTCGTGCCGCCGAGGCGCCGGATCCCGCGCCTCACGAGATCAGGGTGAAGGCGATCGCCTCCGGGATCAGCAGCGGGACGGAGATGGTCCTGTACCACGGGCTCGGGCCCGCGGGCCAGGCGATGACGCCGTCGACGTGCGAAGGCAGCTGGGCGCTCCCCGTGAAGTACGGCTACCAGAGCGTGGGGCGGGTGATGGATGCGGGCACCGATGCCGGGTACCGGGAGGGCGAGCTCGTCTTCTGCCGCTATCCGCACCAGGACTACTACACGATCGACGCGAGCGACCCGGAGCTCGTCTACCGGATCCCCGAGTTCGACCCGCCGGAGATCGGCGTCCTGGGCAACAACGCCGACGTGGCGCTGACCGCGCTGCTGGACGTGCCGGTCCGGCTCGGCGACGTGGTCGTCGTGGTCGGACTCGGGATCGTCGGGATGTTCTGTGCACTGCTGGCGCGGCGCACCGCGGGAACGCTGATCGTCGTGGACCCGTTCGAGTACCGGCGCGACATCGCTCTGCGGCTGGGCGCGACGTCGCCGTCCACCCCGACGACGCCGTCGACGCCGTGTTCGGCGCGAGCGAGGGCCGCGGCAGCGACGTCAGCATCGAGGCCAGCGGGGCGGCCTCGGGTCTCCAGCTCGCGATCGACTGCAGCGGCCTGGAAGCCGTCGTGACCGTCGTCGGCTGGTACGGCAGCAAGGAGGTGCCGCTGGTCCTGGCACCGCAGTTCTACTCGCAGCGTCTCAAGCTGGTGAGCTCGAGCGTGCTGTACGCGGGATCGGGCCTCCAGCCCAGATGGGATCTCGGCCGCAAGCTGCAGACGGCGCTCGATCTCCTGCCTTCGATGCACCCGAGCGAGATGATCAGCCACCGGATACCGTTCAGCAGCGCACCGGACGGCTACACGCTCCTCGAGGAGCACCTCGACCAGACGCTGGCCGTCATCTTCACCTATGACTGAGGGGCCACGGGCCATCGCCGACGCGCACAGTCACCTCGACGCCTTCGCGCCGGAGGAGCTCCAGGGAGTGCTGGCTCGTGCCAGATCGGCGGGCGTGGAGCTGATCGTGACGGTCGGCATGGATCGCGAGACCTCCGCCGCCGGCATCGCGATCGCCGACTCGGAGGACATGGTCTTCGCGGCGGTGGGTCTGCATCCCTGGATGGCCCAGGACTACCCGGAGGGCGCGCCCGTCGACGAGCTGCGAGCGCTGGCTCGGCACCCGAAGGTGGTCGCCCTCGGTGAGATCGGACTGGACTTCGTCGACAACTCATGGCGCGGCCTGTCCTACGCAGACCCGGAGTTGCGACGCATGCAGGAGACGGTGTTCCGCCAGCAGCTCCGCCTCGCGAGGTCGCTCGACCTCCCGGTGATCCTGCACAGCCGGGGCGCGCACGAGGCGGTCACGCGGATCCTCGGGGAGGAGGGGATCGCGGCGGTCGGAGGGTGTGTCCAGTTCTTCGAGGGCGACGCCGACGACGTCGCGCGATACGTCGGTCTCGGCTTCACCTTCTCAGTCGGCTCTAGCCTCACCTATCCCGACTCCGACGGCTGGCATGAGGCGGTCCGCGCAGTGCCGGCGGACGCGCTGCTGCTCGAGTCGGACGCTCCATGGCTGCCGTACTCGGGTAAGGACTCAGGCCGGAGCGCGCCGGATGATCTCGCGGTGATCGGCAAGGTCGTCGCCGAGGTCCGGGGAGCCGACCCGGCGGAGCTGTTTGCGGTCACCGCAGCCAATCTCCGTCGCGCGCTGCCGCGGATCGGGACATCGGCCTAACCGCCGCGTCGATCTGGCCATGGCCGATCAGAGGCCGTACGACTGCGTCATTCGCGGCGACCTCGTGCTCCCCGACCGCATCGTCGAGGACGGCGCGATAGCGGTGACCGACGGCAGGATATCCGCGGTCCTGAAGGCGGGGGAGTCGCCCCCGGCCGCGGTCGTCCGCGATCACTCGGGCCGATACGTCCTGCCCGGGCTGGTCGACACGCATGTCCACGCCGGCAGCTTCGACACCGAGGACATCACGACGACCACGTCGGCCGCCGCGGCGGGCGGGGTGACCACGATCATGGACATGCCGTTCGACCTGGCAGAGCCGGTCATGGGAACGCGTCGCCTGGACCAGAAGATCGGCCAGGCGAATGCGCAGGCGGTGGTCGACGTCGGGCTGTACGGCACGATGGCGAAGGTGAACGGTGTCGAGGCGCTCGAGGAACTGGTCGCGGGCGGTGTGTGCGCCTTCAAGTTCTCGCTGTTCGAGTACGACGCCCGGCGCTTTCCACGCATTCCCGACGGGGACCTTGTCGCCGCCTTCGAGATCTTGAGCGGCACGAACGTGCCGATCGTCCTTCACAACGAGCTGCAGGAGATCGTCGACTACCGGCTGCAGGCCTTGCTCGGGACCCCCGAAGAGGACGATCCGTACGCGCACGGGCAGAGCCATCCGCCCGTCTCGGAGACCGCCGCTTCGGCCAAGGCGCTCGACTTCGCCTACTGGACGGGCGCCCGTCTGCACCTCGCCCACTGCACGCACCCTCATACTTTTCGGCTCATCGACCTCTACCGGGAGCTGGGTGCGGACGTTTCCGGCGAGACCTGCGCGCACTACCTCATGCTGAGCGAGCGCGACGTCGCCCGCCTCGGACCGCTCGCCAAGGTCAATCCTCCGATCCGCGATGAGCAATCCATGCAGCGTCTCTGGCAGCTGCTCGTCGACGGCAAGATCGCGACCGTCTCTACGGACCACGCGCCCTGGCCGATCGAGCACAAGCAGCGCACGATGCTGCGCGCGGCGGCAGGCATGGGCGGCTTGGAGGCGTTGCTGCCCGGCATCTTCACCGCCGGCTCGCGGCGGGGCTTTCCGCTGCCCGAGCTGCTCGGCTACCTGACCTGGCGACCCGCCGAGCTCTTCGGCGTGGGCGATCGGAAGGGAAGACTGGCGGTGGGCTGCGACGCCGACCTCGCCGTCTTCGATGCGCGGGAGCCCGCGACCTTCCGCGCCCGGGACTCCCTGGCGAGCGCCAAGTGGAGCCCGTACGACGGGTGGGAGTTCGACGGACGTGTCGAGGCGACGTACCTACGCGGGAAGCTCGTGTACGAGAACGGTCGCCTCATCGGCGGGCCGGGCGATGGGAGATGGTTGAGACGAGGGGGCTGATCGACGCCGGTCAGCTCGGTGAGGACCTTCGGGCGCTCTCGGAGTTCGGGGCGGCAGCCGGTGGCGGCGTGACTCGCGTCGCATACTCAGACGCTGATCTCCGGGCGCGCGAGTGGCTGGACGGCGAGTTCGCCTCCCTCGGGATGTCCGTGCGCCGCGACGAGGCGGGAAACAGCATCGCGGTCCTCCAAGGCGAGGGTGCCTCGCTGAGGGCGATCGCCGTGGGGTCCCACACGGACAGCGTGCCTGAAGGGGGCCGGTACGATGGGGCGCTGGGCGTCGTCGCGGCCCTTGCCTGTGCTCGTGCCCTCCACGCCGGAGAGGTCCGCCTGCGCCATCCCCTGGCGGTGATCAATTTCGCGGCCGAGGAGGCGACCATGGCGGGCGCGACGCTCGGCAGCCGGGCGTTCGCCGGCGAACTCGATCGGGCGATCCTCGCGCGGCTCGCGCTCGACGGGCGCACGGTGAGCAGTCACCTCACCCGTGCGGGACTCGACCCGGACGCGGTGACCATGGCCGGACGCTCACGCGAGCCCCTCGCCGCCTACCTCGAGCTCCACATCGAACAGGGTCCGGTACTGGACGCCGAGCGGGTGACCATCGGCATCGTCGGCATCCGCCCACGTTCCACGGAGCGGCCAACCACGCCGGCACGACCCCGATGGATTCGCGCGACGACGCGCTGGTCACGGCGGCGCCCTTCGTCGTCGGAGTCCGCGACGTCGCCCTCTCCCACGGCGTGGTCGGGACGGTCGGCGCCCTGCGCGTGGCTCCCGGGTCAGCGAACGTCGTACCCGGCCGCGTAGACCTGGATCTCGAGCTCCGCAGCAGGAACGGCTCGCGCATGGCTGCCGCCGAAGGCGAGCTGCGGCGGCTGGCTGACGCTGCAGGCGCGGAACTCCAGCCTCTGACGTCCAAGGCGCCGGTCGCCTTCTCGCTCCGGATCGCCAGCCGTCTCGAGGCGGTCTGCGACGGAATGGGGCTGACTCATCGACGGCTCTGGAGCGGAGCCGGTCACGATGCCGGGGTGCTCGCGGCGACCACGGAGTCCGGGATGATCTTCGTGCCGAGCAGGCGGGGAGTGAGTCACTCGGCCGAGGAGTTCACGGAGTTCGAGGATTGCGTCGCGGGCACGGAGGCGCTTTTGGGCTCCGTCATCGAGCTCGACTCGAACTCCCTCTGAAGCGCGCGTGGCACAGCGGGAATGTGACAGTGTGGGCGGCATACCCGGAGGAGGAGCAAGACGAATGGCTCACGACTACGAGAGCGTGTTCACCCTTGAGGCGACGCCGGTGAAATTCGGCGCGCGAGCCGTCCAGGATGCTGGCTGGGAGCTCAAGCGGCTCGGCGTCAGACGCGCACTGCTGTTGACGGATCCCGGCGTCGCGAAGCTCGGCATCGCCGATCGCGTGCGCGAGCTGATCGAGGCGGAGGGCATCGAGGTCGTGGTCTATGACAAGTGCCGCGTCGAGCCGACCCTCGACTCGCTTCAGGAGGCCGCTGACTTCACCCTGGATCACGACGTGGACGGCTATGTATCCGTCGGGGGCGGGTCGACGATGGACACGGCCAAGGTGGTCAACCTGATCAGCACGCATCCGGCTCCGGTCATGGACTACGTCAACGCGCCGGTCGGCAAGGGCAGGAAGCCGCCGTCGCCCCTGAGGCCCCATCTGGCCATCCCGACCACCTAGGGCACCGGCTCTGAAGCCACCACGGTGGCTGTGCTCGACATCCCGGAGCTTAAGCTCAAGAGCGGCATCTCGCACCGCTACCTGCGCTGCACCCAGGCCATCGTCGATCCTGAGCTGACCCGCACGCTCCCGGCGGAGATCACCGCCTCGGCCGGCCTGGACGTCGTCTGCCACGCCGCCGAGTCCTACCTCTCCAAGCCCTTCGACACCCGGCCGCGCCCCGATTCACCCGACGACCGCCCGCCCTACCAGGGCGCCAACCCGGTTGCAGACGTCTGGTCGGCCAAGGCCCTCGAGTACGGCGGCACGTACCTGCGGCGGGCGGTGGCCAACGCCGACGACAGCGGACGCGATCGCCGGCTGAACGCCTCGGGCCAGCTCCTCATGCCGGGATTCATATCCGGGCACACGCACGTCGCGGGCGGCACGGCGACCCGGGGGATCATCGAGGGCGGCCGGTCGTTCGCCCGGCCGCTGGTCGTCGCCGACGGGCTCTCCGACGCCGACCTCGACGCGCTGACGGCCTACAACCTCGCCGAGCTGCTACGCGGCGGGTGCACGACGCAGCTCGAGATGTCACTGTCGCTCAAGCAGGCCGAGAGCTACATCCGGGTGGCTCGCAAGTGGGGCGTGCGCGGCTATCCGGGCGGGATGATCCCCGGATCCACCGGCTCTTCCCCGTGTGGTTCCGCACGGCCGATCAGACGCTGCTGGACTCCGTTCCCGACACGCTGGCCGAGATCGTGGCCAACCGCGCCTTCGGCCTGCGCCACAACGGCGCCGAGAACGGGCGCATCCTGCCGCAGACGACACCGCACGCGACGGATACCCACACGCCCGAGACGATGCAGGCGCTGGCCGCAGCGGCGCGCGACCTGGGCAACGGGGATGCACTGGTACCTGTCGCAGTCCGCCAACGAGACGAGGGCGGTCAAGCGCCTGTGGGGCAAGCGCCCGGTCGAGTGGCTCGACGAGTTCGGCATGTACGACGCCCCGCTCTTCGGCGCGCACATGAGCGGGATCGACCTCGTCGAGGACCCGCCCATCCTCAAGGCCAAGGGGGCCGTCTACGCCCACTGCCCGTCGGCCGGCGGTGCGGGCAGCGGCACTCAGCCGTGGCCCGAGCTTTTGGGCCGCCGGCGTGCGGACGAACATCGGGATCGACACCCACTCGAACGACTATCTCGAGAACCTCAAGCTCGCGGTCCTCTACGGTCAGGCTCGGCGCTCGCTCATCGGCGGGTCAAGCCCGGTAGCGCTCGCGAATCCGACGATCTGGGACGCTCTGCGGTCGGCGACGATCATCCCTGCGCAGGGATTGGGGCGCGACGACCTCGGACGCATCGCCATCGGCGCCAAGGCCGACCTGGTCAGCGCCGACGTCACGGGTCTCCTTTCGGGCACCGGCGCGGTCCCGCCCGAGCCGCTGAACAACCTCCTGTACGCCCACGGCCTGTCCGTCCGCCACGTCATGACGGACGGCCGGCTGCAGGTCCACGACGGGAGGCTCGTCGTCGATGACGAGCGCCGCGTGCTCCGAAGGGGCGGGGCGGTCGTCGAGAAGCTCTGGCAGGCGCTCGCGAGGAGAACTTCTTCACCCCGACGCCGAGCTAGCGATGAGTCACGGCGACCGACTCTAGACTCGCCGGGATGCGGATCGCGTCCCTCGACCACCTGGTGCTCACGGTCGCCGACGTGCGGGAGACGGTGGCCTTCTACGAGCGGCTGGGAATGCGGCTCGAGGTCTTCGGCGACAACCGCCTGGCTCTGCGCTTCGGCAGGCAGAAGCTGAACCTGCATCAGGCCGGTCAGGAGCGAACACCCCACGCGGGGGTGACGAGGCCGGGCTCCGCCGACCTCTGCTTCCTCATCGAGGGCGAGCTCGAAGCGGCGGAGCGCGAGCTCCGCGCCGCTCAGGTCCAGATCGAGCTCGGCCCCGTGGAGCGTGCGGGTGCCGAAGGAGCGATCCGTTCGCTGTACCTGCGCGACCCGGACGGGAACCTGGTCGAGATCTCGGAAGCGATCTGACCGCCCGAGCGGGCGTCCGGCGCTCCCCGGGTCAGGCGCGGCCCCTCGAAGCGCCCATGGATGCACCGGCCAGGCCCGCCCAACGCTCAGGATCGGCCGTGTCTCCGACGTGCAGGTTCACGCGGGAGACCAGGTCGCCGTAGCGGCGCTCGAGCTCGCCCGCCACCGCGGCGCCGTCGGCGCCCCGCACCGCGAACGTGTCGAGCACCTCGTCGCTGACGAGCGCCGGCATCTCATCCCAGCTACCGGAGCGCGACAGCGCGTGCAGGCGCTCGAAGAGCTCCCCCCATCCGTGCATCTCGAGGACTTGGCGATAGGCCGGGGTGGAGCCGTAGAAGGCGATCCTGCGTCGCGCGGCTTCGCTTTCCTCCGGCGTGGTGGCGGTGAACACGCAGACGGAGAGCTCGATCTCATCGGGGCGGCGCTCGCCGATCTCGAGCCCGCGACGCACCGAGGGCAGGACCGTCTCGCGGATGTAGTGGGGCGACTGGAGCGGATGCACGAGCAGCCCGTCGGCCACCTCCCCGGCGACCTCGATCATTCGCGGCCTGACCCCGGCGAGCACTATGGGCGGCAGGGCGTGTGCGTGCGGGCGGGGGCGGAAGTCAGGGGGCATGAGCGTGTGCTCATAGAACTCGCCCGCATACGCCAGGGGCGCGCGATCCCGCCAGGCGGTCCAGATGGCGCGCACGGCCAGGACGAAGTCCCGCATCCGACGGGCCGGCTGTGACCAGGTTGCGCTGAAGCGGCGCTCCACATGGGCGCGCACCTGGCTTCCGAGCCCGAGCACGAACCGTCCGCCGCTGAGACCTTGGAGGTCCCACCCCGTATGGGCGACCTGCATCGGGCTGCGCGGGAAGGCGAGCGCGACGCCCGTTCCGAGCGTCACGCGCGAGGTGGCGCCGGCCACCAGCGCGAGGGGGAGGAACGGGTCGTTGTTCGTCTCGGTCGAGAACAGCCCGTCGAAGCCAAGCTCCTCGCAGCGAGCGGCCCAGGCGGCGGTCTCCTCGAGGGGGATTCCGCGCAGCGTCGCGTCGAGCTTCAGGCGGGGGGAGGAACCGGGCACCGTCGAAGCCTACCTCTACCCGCTGATGATGTCGGACGTATGCCCTTCTGGATAGTGTTCGCGCGGTGCGCGCGAGCCCCGTGCGCTCGCAGGAGGTGGTAGCGGACGGTGGGTCAGAGCGGCGCAGCCATTCGTGCACAGGGATCCCGCCGGCGGGCCGGCCGGGTCCGCCGCAGCGACGTGGTCGCGGCCGCCCTCTGGGTGATCGCCATCGTGCCCCAGGCCTTCGGCTTCTGGCTCGTGGCCGGCGACCTGGCGGGGGTCGAGCCCGGCCAGATCCGCACGCTCATCCTGGGGGCGCTGATCACCATGGCGCTGGCCACCTTCGCGCAGGCGGTCGCTGGCTACAAGATGAGCGTGTACGAGGGCCCGGCGGCGTCCTACCTGGCGGCTCTGGCGGTCGTGACCGCCGGAGGCGCCTCCGGCCTCGCCGCGCTGACCGGCGGCCTCCTCGCCGCTGGCGCCTTTGTCGTGGTGCTCGGCGCACTCGGCCTCGACCGGCTCCTGCGCCCGCTCTTCACGCCGGTCGTCGCCACCGTCTTCGTGCTCGTGCTGACGCTCGCGGTGCTGCCTGCCACCCTCAGCCGCGCGATCGGATCCAGCGACAACGCGCCGCTGGGCACGGTGGCCGCCTGGGCGGGCAGCCTGACGGTGCTCGGGGCCGGCCTCGGCCTCCAGCGCGTGCCGCGGCTGCGCCCGTACGCGATCGTGGGCGCTCTCGGCCTCGGCGCGGCCGTCGCGATCGCCCTGGACGGCGCGCGCCCGCTGGACCTGGGCGGCGGTTTCGCACGGCCTGAGGCGCTGCCGTGGGGCGCGCCGGAGTTCGGCGTCGGCGTGGTCGTGCCCTTCCTCATCGCCGGGCTCCTGGCGGCGCTCAACACGATCGCCTCGATCGAGGTCGCGGCGCGTGAGCGGGGCGTGCCGGCCGATCCGGGCGCCGGTCGCCGCGGGCTCATCGTGCACGGGGCAGCCCAGGCGGCGGGCGCACTGGCGGGGAACCTGCTGGGCACCGTCGCCCGCCTGGACTCGGTGGCCATCATCGGCATCCTCGGCAACGGACGCCGGGTCGCGCTCGCCCTCGCGGCGGTCGGCATCCTCGCCCTTGCGTTCGTAGAGCCCTTCCTGGGGCTCGTCGCCGCGCTCCCGCTGAGCGTCTCGGCCGCGGTGCTGGCGCTGATCCTCGGCAGCCTCGCCGCCACGAGCCTGCTGCGCGCGTGGCGCTACGAGGCGCGGGTCCGCTGGCTCGTGGTCGCGCCGGCCATCGTTCCGAGCCTCGCCTGGGCGCCGCTGTCGCCGTCGCTCTCAGACAGCGCCCGCCTGATCGCCAACCCGCTCGTCTGGGGGCTGCTGCTCGGGATCGTCCTCGAGCGCCTGGTCGCCCCGCCGCCGCGGCGGCCGGTGGAGCCCGCATGACGCGGCGCACGCCACAACGATCCTCCCCCGCGGTCGGGACCGGCGCGGCGCCGTATCTCCTGCTGCTCGTCACGATCTTCTTCTGGGGCACCGCCTTCCGCGCGACGGACATCGGCGCCGAGCACGCGACCGCGGTGGCCTACTCGGCCCTGCGCGCGCTGCCGGCGGCGGCGGCGCTCGTCCTCCTCGCGCTGCTGCTCCGCTCCCGGCTGCCCCGCGGGCGGACGTTCTGGTACGCGGTGGGATCGGGCCCGCTGATGGTGACCCTGGCGTTCGAGGGCATCGCGGAGGGAGTGACGCTCGCCGGGGCGGCGAACGCCGCGGTGCTGATCAACACGACGCCCTTCTTCACGCTGCTGCTCGGTCGTCTCTTCCTCGGCGAGCGCGTCGGGCGCGCGGCGGCCGGGGGGCTCATAATCGGCTTCGTCGGCGTGGTGCTGATGGTCTCGTCGCAGCTCGGCGGCGACGTTCCCCGGGGGGATCTGCTGCTCGGCATGGGCCTCGCGCTCGTCGCGGCCGCCGGGTTCGCCGTCGGCACGTTGCTCATCAAGGCGGCCGCGACGCGCGACGGCGAAGACTTCGACGTGATGGGCTTCACCACGGTCCAGTACCTGGTCGGCGCCGGCCTCCTGCTCGCGCTGGCCTTCCTGTACGGCGACCCCGCCTCGACGGACTGGGGCTCGGGCGATCTGTGGGCCTCGGTCGCCTGGACGGCGCTCGGGAGCTCCGCCATCGCCTCGCTGGCGTTCGCCGGGGCGCTTCGCTCCATCCCCGCCGCACGGGCGAGCGCCTGGCAGTTCCTGGCGCCGGTGGTCGCGGTGATCGTCGAGCTGATCTTCGGCGAGGCGCCCGACGCGACCGTCCTGCTCGGCATGGCGCTGGCGATCACCGGCGTGGCGCTCGTCAGCATCCTCCCGGTCACCCATACCGACGATCCCCTTCCAGCCGATGGTTCCCCCGCCCCCAGAAGGAGCGTCCATGTCGCAGAGCCCTGAACGAGCCGCCGTCATCACCGGAGGCGGCGGCGCGATCGGGCGCCACACCGCGCTCGAGCTCGCGTCGCGCGGCGTGGCCGTGGTGGTCGCCGAGATCGACGAGGCCCTCGCGCGGGAGACGGTCGAGGCCGTGGAGGCGGCGGGCGGCACGGGCGTCGCCGTCACCGTCGACGTGAGCGACGACGCCGGTGTCCGCGCGTGCGTGGCGACGTGCGAGGAGCGCTTCGGCGGGCTCGACGCCTACTTCAACAACGCGGCGATGGGCGGCGCGATCGCGCCGATCGTCGACTATCCCCTCGAGACCTTCGACCGCGTGCTCTCGGTCAACGTCCGCGGCGTCATGCTCGGGATGCGCCACGCGATCCCCGCGATGCGGCGGCGCGGCGGGGGGAGCATCGTCAACGTGGCCTCCCAGGCCGGCCTGCGCGGGGTTCCGCAGCTGTCCGCGTACTCCGCGAGCAAGCACGCGGTCATCGGGCTCACGCGCTGCGCCTCCCTTGAGGTCGCGGCCGACGGGATCCGAGTCAACGCGGTCGCGCCGGGACCGACCGACACCGCGATGATGCGCGCGATCGAGGAGGAGGTGCGCGACCAGGGCGGCGACCCCTCCGTCTTCGTGGACAACATCCCCGTCGGGCGCTACGGCCGCCCGGAGGAGATCGCCTCCCTCGTGGCGTGGCTGCTGGCCGACGCGCCGCCCTTCCTCACCGGCGCGGTGCTGCCGATCGACGGCGGGATGACGGTGAGGTGAGCGCCGTCACTCGTCGCTCTCGGCCGGCCACGCTCCCGGCTGGACACGGACCCCGCCGGCCAGGTCGCCGAGCGCGTCCACCACCGTGTTGCTGACCCGCTGGTCATAGCCGCGCGCGACCGCCATCCCGAACACCGTTCGGCAGGCGGAGCCCAGCAGGGCCGGGGCGCTGGTCTCCGCCGCCAGCGCGAGGTAGAGGTCGAGGTCCTTGGCCATGAGCGCGTTCGAGAGCCCGCCCTCCATGTAGTCGCCCTGCAGGACGCTGGGAAAGCGGTTCTCCGTCGCCCAGTTGCGCCCGCTCGAGCTGTTGATGACCTCGAGCAGCAGCTCGGGGTCCAGGCCCGCCTTGACGCCGACGACCATCGCCTCGGCGGCGGCCGCGAGGTTGATCCCGTTGAGGTAGTTGTTGACGGCCTTGGCAGCGTGGCCCGTGCCCGGGGCGCCGAGATGGAAGATCCGCTGCCCGATTCCGAGCAGCACGGGCCGCACGTGATCGAGCGCGGCCTCTGAGCCGCCGACCATCAGCGTGAGCGTGCCCGCCTCGGCGCCCCTGGGGCCACCGGAGACCCCGGCGTCCAGGAGCTCGACCCCGCGCTCGCTGAGCGCCGCGTGCCGCGTTCGGGTGGCCGACGGGCTTGCCGTGCTGAGATCGACCACCACCGCGCTTCGCGACGCGTGCTCGCGGACACCGTCCGGGCCGAGCACGACGGCGTCGATCGCGGCGTCGCTCGGGAGGGAGAGGAGGATGACGTCGGCCTCGCAGGCCTCCGCGAGGGTCGCGGCTCCGATGAGCCCGAGCTCTGCGGCCCGGTGCCCCCGCACGTCGAAGCCGACCACGTCGGCGCCCGTCGACTCCAGGTGGACCGCCATCCGCCCACCGATGTTCCCGAGCCCCACCATCGCCGCGCGCATGCTGTCCCCTTGTCGATGTCCGACTTTATCCGTCAGCCGGCGGCTCAGGCCGTGGCCGGGAACTCGGCGGCCGCGAGCATCCGCACGGCTTCGTCGGTGCTGACCACGTCTCCGTACTTGGCGTCGATGTCGAACAGCGCGGCCTCGTGCGGGCCCTCGATGCGGTCGGCCACCGCCTCCCTCGGCACGACGACCTTGTAGCCGTGCTGCAGCGCGTCGACGACCGTCGCGCGCACGCAGCCGGACGTCGAGGCGCCCGTGACGATCACCGTGTCGACGCCGTGGGCTGCGAGCATCGCCCCCAGCGCCGTCCCGAAGAACGACGACGCGAAGAGTTTCAGGAGCACGGGCTCCCCCGGCCGCGGCGCGATCCGCTCGTCGATCTGGGGCCAGCGCGTGCCCGGCGCCAGGGTGAGGAGGGCCGGGACCTTGTCGATGAACGCCTTGGCCACGCGCTTTCCGCCCTCGTCGTACTCGAGCGTCGTAAAGGCGACGGGCGCGCCCGCCTCGCGCGCCGCGGCCAGGAGCCGGACGTTGGCCTCGACGGCTACCTCTGACTCGCAGTGCAGGGGCGATTCGGGGTCGGTGAACCCGTAGTTGAGGTCGACGATCACGAGGGCGGGTCGCCGGCCCGCCCCCTGCCGCTGCCCGAGGCCGCGCTCGGCGTAGAGCGCTCGCGTTCGCTCGTCGACGCCCACGACGCTCGTCCCCTAGCCGATCTCGCTCGCCCGGGCGAGCGCGGCGTCGAAGTCCCGTCGCTCCTCAGCGATCTGCTTGCGCAGCTCCACGACGGACGGCAGCGGACCGAAGTCGAAGTCCGCGATCTCGGCTCGGTGCTCGCGCAGATCGTTGCGGGCCGTCTCCGTCGCCGCGTCGTCGATCTCGCCGCGTGGGGAGACCACGAGCCCGTAGTCCTCCTTCGCGGCCTCGACGCTCACCAGTCCGGAGCGGACGTCCTCGACGATCCGCTCGGGCTCGCGCTCGAGCGGATCTCCCAGCCCGCCGGCGCCCGCGGTCGAGAAGATCAGCTGGTCCCCCGCCTTGACCGGGAGGTTCTCGACCTTGGAGGGCAGCGGCTCCTCGCCCGTCGCGGGCCTGATGATCCTCTTCTCCGACGACGCGCCGGGCTTCCCGCCCACCACTCCCCACGGGTAGGTGTGGGCGCGGTCGTCCTGGAAGGAGATGAAGCCGTCCGCCAGGAACGTGTAGGTCTTGGCGATGCCGTGGCCGCCGCGGTGGTAGCCCGCTCCTCCCGAGTCGGTGCGGGCGCGGTAGGAGTCGACTCGCAGGGGGTAGTATCGCTCCAGGTATTCCGTCGGCACGGCCTTGAACATCGGCCACCACGAGTGCCCGTCGAGGCCGTCTCCCACCGGCCGGGCCGGGATACCGCCGTAGAGGATCTCGAGGATCTGGTATGGCTCGCCGCTTGCGTCCGTGCCCGAGTAGACGAAGTTCGGGCTCGTGCCGTAAGAGCCCGAGACGGAGAAGTGTGACAGCGCCTTGGAGAACACCGCGCCGACGACGTCGAAGTGGCGGGCCATCAGCGTGAGGCGGTTGCCGAGCGGCGCCGGGAACTCCGGCTTGAGGACCGAACCCTCCGGGATGGTGACGTTGATGACGTCGGCGTAACCGTCGTTGAAGGCGACGTCGGGTGCGAAGGCCATGATAAGGAAGACCCCGCAGAACATCTGGAACATGGTGGGGTTCAGGAAGAAGTTCACCGAGCCCGGGACCTGCGGGTCGGTGCCCGCCCAGTCGACGTTGAGCGTGTCCCCGTCACGCCACATGACCATCTTGAGCTTGATGGGCCCAGAGCCCAGCCCGTCGTCGTCCGCGAAGTCCTCGAACTCGAAGCGCTCGCCGTCGGGCAGGTGGGTGCGGATCAGGTCGATGACCGCCGAGCGGGTCCGGTCCAGGATCGCATCGCAGGCCTCGAGGTAGGCGTCCTTCCCGAACCGGTCACACAGCTCGACGACCCGCGCGGCGCCCGCCGCGCAGCCCGCGGCGATCGCCTTGATGTCGGCCTCGACCTCCTTGGGCGCCCGCGTGTTGTGGCAGAAGAGGCGCAGCGCCTCCTCGTTGAGCTTTCCCGCGTCGTACAGCTTGATCGGGGGCATGCGAACGCCCTCGTGGTAGATCGAGCGCGCGGAGATCGGCATGGAGCCGGCGGCAGTGCCGCCCACGTCGATCAGGTTTCCCCACTGCGAGGTGTAGCCGACGAGGTCGCCCTGGTAGAGGATCGGCCGCAGGATCATGAAGTCCGGCGTGTGCGATACCGAGCCGTCGCACATGTACGGGTCGTTCACGGCGATGACGTCGCCGTCGACGAAGTCCTCGGCTCGGTACGGCGAGTGCTCGAGGATCGTCACGATCGCCGAGCCGAACTGACCCATGACCATGCGCCCGTGGCGGTCCGCGATGAGCGGGAACTGGTCGGACTGCTCGCGGATGACGGGGGAGACCGCGGTGGTCTCGAGCACGCGATCCATCTCGTAGCGCGTGTTGGACAGCGCGTTCTCGATGATGTCGAGCGTGACGTGATCGATGGAGTGCTCGCGCACGAAGTCGGGCAGCTCGCTCGTGGTCTGGTCCGTGGCGCTCATCGCGCGGCCTCGCTTTCGAGAATGACGATGTTGGCGAACTCGTCGACCCGGCCGGTGTAGCCTGGGTCGATCACCGCGGTGGAGTCCTTCTGGACGATGATGGCCGGTCCCTCGATCACGTGGCCCGGGGCCAGCCGGTCGCGGTCGTACACCGGCGTCGAGACGATCTCGCCGGCGAAGTGCACGTCCGTGTGCCGGTCGACGGCGGCCTCGACGGGCGACCCGTCGCCCTGGTCGATCTCGCTCAGCGACAGGTCGCGGGAGACGCCGTGGCCGACCACCCTCAGGGTGGCCACCTCGATCGGGGCATCGAGGTCGAAGCCGTAGCGGCGCCGGTGGGCGTCCTCGAAGGTGCGTCGCAGCTCCGCCGCGTAGTCGTCGCCGATGGCCGTATGGTCGAGCTCGCACGGGACCTGGATGTCCTGGCGGAAGTAGCGGCAGTCCGCGAAGACCTCGAAAGCCTGGTCTCCTTCGTCGATGCCCTCTCCCGAGAGCCACTCCTGCGCCTCGCTGACCAGCGCGACCACCACATCGCGAAGGTCGTCCGCGGGTGTGCGCTCGGCGATCTTGAGATACGTGACAGCGAACTCGTTCTGGACGTCGGCCGCGATGAAGCCGAACGCGCTCAACACCCCGGGAGCGGCGGGGACGATCAGCGGCTTGGCCCCGATCAGCCGTACCAGCGCGTTGGCGTGCAGCGGGCCGGCTCCGCCGAAGGCCACCAGCCCGAATTCGCGAGGGTCATAGCCGCGCTCGACGCTGACCACCCGCAGCGCGGCGTGCATGTTCTCGTTGGCGATGTCGACGATGGCCTGGGCCGCCGCGACCGTGTCGATCCCGAGCCCGGTGGCGATCTTGTCCACCGCGCGCCGTGCGGCGTCGGCGTCGAGCTCCAGCGAGCCGCCGAGACGGGCACCGGACGGGATCCGCCCGAGCACCACGTTGGCGTCGGTGACCGTCGGCTCCTCACCGCCCTGGCCGTAGCAGGCGGGACCGGGCGCGGCGCCGGCGCTCGCCGGGCCGACGCGCAGGGCGCCCGCCAGGTTGAGGTGTGCGATCGAGCCGCCACCGGAGCCCACGCTGTGGATGTCGGCGCCGCGGGCCTGGAACTGGTAGTAGCCGAGCTCGGCCTCGCGCTTGATCGCCACCTCCCCGTCGCGGATGAGCGCCACGTCGGTCGAGGTCCCACCCATGTCGAACGTCAGCACGTTGGGCACGTTCATCTGACGGGCGAGGTACGCGGCGCCCACCGCCCCACCCGAGGGTCCCGAGAACGCGATGTCGACCGGCCGGTCCTTCGTGGCCTTCGCGCTCATCGTCCCGCCGTCGGAGCGCACGATGTTGAAGCGGCCCTCGAAGCCGCCTTCGCGCAGCTCGGACTCGAGGTGGTCGACGTACTTGGTGACCTGCGGCTGCACGTAGGAGTTGAGCACCGCGGTCAGCGTGCGCTCGTACTCGCGGTACTCAGAGACCAGGTCAGAGGAGATGGAGACGGGCAGGCCGGAGGCGACCTCGCCGGCGATCTCGCGGGCACGGCGCTCGTGGGTGGGGTTCACATAGGCGTTCAGGAACGAGATGGTCAAGGACTCCACCCCGTCGTCGACGAGTGCCTGCACCGCCTCGCGTACCGCGTCCTCGTCGAGCGGTGTGATGACTTCGCCCGTGGCGCTCAGTCGCTCGGGGATCCCGCGCGTGCGCCACAGCGGGACGAGCGGGCTCGGCTTGATCATGCCCATCCACCCGTAGAGCGGGCCGGGCGTCCACGCGCGGGCGAGATGCAGGATCTGCTCGTGACCGCCCGTGGTGATCAGGCCCCCCGCGGCGCCGTTCTCCTCCAGGATCATGTTGGTGACCACGGTGCTGCCGTGCAGGATGAGCTCCAGGTCCGAAGAGGAGATCCCGCGGGTCTCGCACGCCTGCGCGATTCCGGCGATGACACCCGCCGACTGGTCGTCCGGCGTGGAGAGGACCTTGGCGATGGTGAGCTCGCCGGACTCTTCTGTGAGCAGCAGGACGTCGGTGAACGTGCCTCCGACGTCGACCCCGAGCTTCAGCGCCATGCTCGGCTCCCCTGATTGAACGCGTCCATGTGCGGCACTCTCCCTATCGTTCGATTGCGGAGCCCGCGACGGGCTCGAAGTTGCCGGCCTTGTGGAGCTGGCCCGGAAGCTCCTTGCCGAGCTGCTCGGCCAGCCAGGCCGCGTGATCGAGCAGCGCGTCCAGGTCGATCCGGGTCGCGTATCCCATCCCGTGCAGCAGGTACACGAGGTCTTCCGTGCTGATGTTGCCGGTGGCGTTCGGCGCGAACGGGCAGCCGCCCGTGCCGCCGAGCGACGCGTCGAGCACCGTGGCCCCCGACTCGACGGCCGCCAGCGCGTTGACGTAGCCCGTGTTGCGGGTGTTGTGGAAGTGGCCGCCGACCGCCGGCCCGAGCGAGACCGCCGCCTCCACGATCTCACGCACCTGCGCCGGAACGCCGACGCCGATCGTGTCTGCGAACACCAGCTCGTCGGGGCCCGCATCGACGACGCGCCGCGCGACGTCGAGGACGTGGGAGGGCTCGACCCGCCCCTCGAACGGGCAGCCGAACGAGGCACCGAGCGTGACCGTGATCCGTAGGCCATCCGACCTGGCCCGGGAGGTCAGCCGCGCGGTGAGGGCGACCGCGCCGGCCACCGTGGTGTTCTGGTTGCGCGCGCAGAACTCATCCGTGACCGGAAAGGCGTAGTGAACCTCCTGAACCCCCGCGGCGACGGCGCGGTCGTAGCCGCGCTCGTTGAGGACGAGCCCAGCGTGGACGACTCCAGGCTGGCGCTCGAGTCCCGCGAGCACCTCCTCGGCCCCGGCCATCTGGGGAACGCGCGCAGGATTGACGAAGGAGACCGCCTCGATGCGGGGCACGCCGGCCGAGGCCAGCCGTCGGCAGAGCTCGGCCCGCACCTCGGGGGCGAGCGTGCGCTCCTCGTTCTGCAATCCGTCGCGCGGGCCGACGTCGCAGACCGTCACGCTCATATGACGCCGTCCTCCCGGAGGGCGGCGCGTGCCCCTTCGTCGAGGCCGAGCAACCCGCCGTAGATCTCGTCGTTGCGCTCGCCCAGCGTCCAGGAGCCGGTGAAGCGCGCGGCTCCCGGGGTGTCTGAGAGCTTGGGCACGATTCCGGGCGCCATGAGCTCGCCGAGCTCGGGATCCTGCATGCGCAGGAGCATCTCGCGAGCCTCGAACTGCGGGTCGGCGAAGATGTCGGCGATCGTGTTCACGGGCCCGCACACGATCTTGGCGTCGTTGAGGATGCGATCGATGTCGGTCGCGTCGTACTGCGCCGCCCATGCGCCGATGATCGCATCGAGCTCCTCCATGTGCTCCCCGCGCCCGCGATGGGTCTCGAAGCGGGGATCCTCGAGCAGGTCGGGTCGGCCGATCATGGTGCACAGCCGCTGCCACAGGTTCTCCGCGTTGGCGGCGATGACCATCCACTTGCCGTCGCGCGACTTGTAGACGTTCGAGGGCGCCACGTGCCCGAGCACCGTGCCCGACGGTTCGCGGACGACGCCAAGGCGGTCGTACTCGGGAACCATCGACTCGAGCAGCGCGAAGCAGCTCTCGGTGATCGACGCATCGACGACCTGGCCCCGGCCGCCGTGGACGTCTCGGTGATAAAGCGCCATCAGGATCCCCTGGGCGGCGAACATCGCGGCGATCGAGTCGCCGAAGGAGATCCCCGCGCGCGGCGGAGGCTGATCGGGGAAGCCGTTGATGTAGCGCAGTCCGCCGATCGCCTCGCCCGCTGAGGCGAAACCCGCGCGCTCGGCGTAGGGCCCCGTCTGCCCATAGCCCGACACGCGGGCGATCACCAGCCCCGGGTTGACCTCGTGCAGCGCCTCGGGCGAGAGCCCCCAGCGCTCGAGTGTCCCGGGCCGGAAATTCTCCACGAGCACGTCGCTGTGCTCCGCGAGCTGCCGGCACAGCTCCTGCCCCCGGGGATGACGGAGGTTGAGGGTGACGAGCTTCTTGTTGCGCGACTGGACGGGCCACCACAGGGAGCGGTCCTTGTAGCGATGCGGTCCCCACTCCCGCAACGGGTCGCCCTGCCCGGGTGGCTCGGCCTTGACGATCTCGGCGCCGAAGTCGCCCAGCAGGCGACCGACGAACGGGCCGGCCAGCAGCGTGCCGAGCTCGAGCACCCGGACGCCCGCCAGCGGGCCGGTGGAGCCGGTCTCCTCGAGCTGCTCGGGGTCGGTCATGCCCGATCTTCGCCGCGGGACAGTTGATCGGTGAAGTAGTCCTTCGCCGCGTACACGTGGCTCTTCATGACGGCGTCGGCCCGCAGCGGGTCCCGGGCGCGGATGGCGTCGATGACCTCGCGGTGATAGACGACCGCGGTGTCGCGCTGCCGGCGCGAGGCCCAGAAGCCGTCCTTCCACGCCACGGGCACGGCCGTGAGCTTGTCCACGACCGCGGCGACGCGCGTGAGCCCGCTCCCGCCGATCACGGCCCGGTGGAACTCGGAGTTCAACGCGATGAGGGCAGCGGTCTGAACCTTGCCCGAGCGGCGACCGACCGCGTGCTCGAATCGCTCGTGGAGCGCCTCGAGGTGGACGATGTCCTCGTCGCTCATCCGGGTGGCGGCCTCGCTGGCGCAGAAGCCCTCGAGCACGGCGCGCAGGACGAACATCTCCCGGACGTCGGCTTCGGTCAGGGCACGGACGATCGCCCCGCGATGGGGGTTGAGCGAGACCATCCCCTCGAGCTCGAGCTGGAGGAACGCCTCGCGGACCGGCGTGCGCGACGTCCCGAGTGCCGCGGCGACCTCGACCTCCTTGAGGCGCTCGCCGGGGCTGTAGCGGCCGTGCAGGATCTCCTCGCGGAGGGCGGCGTAGGCGCGATGGCCCGAAGCCCCGGGGCGCGATCGCCGCGCGGCGCGAGTCGATGTGCCGGCGCGGTGCACGTCAACGGTTTCCATCAACGTTTGCATGCAAGCCCACCGGACGACCGTAGACGACGGGGCTGACATGGTCAAATGGCAAGGGATCTGCATGCAAGCGGAGGGGTCAAGCGATCCCCGAGCCCTCTCCGATCGCCGCCAGGCGCTGCCGGCGCAGCCGCCGCGTGGCGTCCGGGTCGACGACCATCGCTCCTGGGTCGACGACCACCCCGTAGTCGCGCTCGGCGGCCTCCAGGGTCGTGAACTCGTCGAGTACGTCGGAGAGGACCAGCTCGGGGTCGCGGGCCAGCGGGTCGCCGTATCCGCCCGAGTTGGGGACCCGCAGCGTCAGCGTGTCGCCCGCGAGCAGCCGCAGCCCCGTGAACTTCGCCGGCCAGCGCTCCTCGTCGTCGGATCCCTCGTTCTTGATCGTGCGCGAGTTGAGCCCCTCGTGCCCGCCGAAGATCCCCCAGGGCTTGTCGCCGTCCTGGCGCTCGCCCTCACAGCTGACCATGGTGTCGACCAGGAACCGGTTCACGCGCACCATTCCCATCCCGCCGCGCCACTCCCCGGCCGAGGCGTGATCCTCGCGCAGCTCGTAGCGCTCGGTCCGCATCGGGAAGCGCCATTCGAGCTCCTCGATCGGGTTGTTGCGCGTGTTCGCGATCAGCGCGTCGACGGAGTCCATGCCGTCACGGCCGAGCCGCCCTCCGTAGGAGCCCTCGTTGACCTCGAGGTACACCCAGTACTCGCCCTCCTCCTGGTCGAAGCCGGAATAGGAGAGGAAGTTGAGGTGCGCGGAGTTGCCCGCCGTCACCTTTTCGGGCACGACGGGCGCGAGCGCCCGGAGCACGAGATCGACCGCGCGCTGGACCTGGCAGAACCGCGCGAAGCACGCCCGCGGGAAGCGGGGGTTAAAGATCGAGCCCTCGGGAGCCACGACCGTGACGGGGCGCAGCATCCCCTCGTTCTGGGGCACGAACACCGGGTAGGCGACCTCGTCGAGGAAGATCATCCGCGTGATGAGCGTCATCGCGGAGACGGTCGTGCCCTCGTACGGGCAGTTGAACCCGGTGGGCACCTCGTCGCTCGAGCCCGTGAGGTCGATCGTCAGGCCGTCGCCCTCCACGATGACCTTGACGTTCACCGGCAGCATCGTGCCGCGGTTGACACCGTCGTCGTCGAGCCACCCGGTCTCGGTCTCATAGATCCCGTCGGGCACCTTGGCGATCTCCTGGCGCAGCATCCGCTCGGAGTAGTCGACCCAGGCCTGCGCGGCGCCGAGCACGGTCTCTGTGCCGTAGCGCCCGAGCAGGTCCAGGTAGCGTCGGCGCGCGAGCTCGCAGGCCGCGATCATCGCCTCGATGTCCCCCCGGTTCTGCGTGGGCGTGCGCGTGTTGCCGAGGATGTGGCGCCACAGCGCCTCCTGCCGCACGCCCCGCTCCGAGAGCTTCACCGCCCGCCACATGCTGCCCTCGGACCAGTTGTCGACCAGGTCGATGGCCAGGCCGGGGAAGGCGCCGCCGATGTCGAGGAGGTGGGCCGAGGCGCCGGTGAAGCCGACGAGCTCGTCGTCGACGAACACCGGGACGATGATCGCCGCGTCGGGCGAGTGGGTGGCGCCGAGGTAGGGGTCGTTGTGGAGGATGATGTCGCCGTCGTGGATGTCGTCGCCCAGAAGGGAGATGACGCCCTTGACGATCTTCGGCATCGCGCCCATGAACATGGGCGTGGAGTCCGACTCGGCGAGCTCGTTGCCGTCGCGGTCAAAGATGCCCGCGCCCAGGTCCTCGGACTCGCGGATGATCGACGAGTACGACATCCGGAACAGGACTCCGGCCATCTCCTTGGCGATGGCCGACAGCCCGCCGCCGATGACGCGCATGAGGATCGGCGTCGCCATCTCGGTCTCCCGGACGGCCAGGGCCCCGGCGCCGGCCCCGGCGCGGCAGTCGACGATCAGGTTCCCGAAGCGGTCGACCTCGACGGGGAGGCCGGGCGGCACGACCGTCGTCGTGTCGTACTGCTCGATGATCGCCGGGCCGACGAGCGCGTCACCCGCCCGCAGCCGCGAGCGGTCGTAGAAGCCCGTGGGGCAGCGCCGGGGCCGGCCCTCCACGTCGAAGACGACCTCGCGCTCGAGCGTGCGCGCCTGGGCGCCGTCGCCCTCGTCGTCCTGCGCTGACTCGAGCTCCTCCCAGCGCAGCTCCTCGATGCGCCCGATGCCGATGACACGCACGTTGACGATCTCGATCTCGGCGTCGAACCGGTGGCCGTACTCCGCCTCGTGCGCCGTATGGAAGGCCTCCGCCAGGGCAACGATCCACGCCTCGTCCAGATCGCCCGCGGGCAGGTCGAAGCGCACCTCGTAGCCCTGCCCGGCGTAGCGGCAGTCGGCGAGACGGCGCACCAGGCGCCGGTCCTCGGGGACGCCGTCGGCGTCGAGCTGCTCGAGCGCCTGCCGCGAGAGGTCGTCGAGCCGGCGACCGAGCGCCCGGGCGTCGAGCCCCTTCACCGCGTGGCGCTCCGTGGCGACGAACTCGTGCTGCAGATCGGTGGCCAGCAGCCCCGTCGCCGAGAGGATCCCCGGATGCGGCGGCACGAGCACCCGGCCGATCTGCAACTCGAGCGCGATGTCGCACGCGAAGAGGGGCCCGGCGCCGCCCGCGGCGACGAGCGTGAACTCCCGCGGGTCATAGCCGCGGCGCGTCGAGCTGAGCTCGATGGCCTGGGTCATCCCGAACTTCTGGATCTGGAGTGCCCCGAGCGCCGCCTCCTCGGGCGACATCTCGAGCGTCTCGGCGACGGAGGCGATCGCGGTGCGGGCGAGCTCTGCGTCGAGTCGCATGCTCCCGTCGAGCAGGCCGCGATCCGGGCGCAGGCGCCCGAGCAGCACCTGGGCGTCCGTCGAGGTCGGCTGGGTGCCGCCCAGCCCGTAGCAGGCGGGTCCCGGATCGGCGCCCGCCGAGGCCGGCCCGACGCGGAACACGCCGCCCTCGTCGACGTAGGCGATGGAGCCGCCGCCGGCGCCGATCGTGTCGATGTCGACCATCGGCACCATCGCCTGGTAGTCGCCGACCTTCGTGTCGAGCAGGTGGCGCATGCGCAGCTCGCCGCCCGCCGCCACCCCGATGTCGGCCGACGTGCCGCCGATGTCGAGCGTGACGACGTGATCGAAGCCGGCCATGCGGCCCGCCCAGATGCCGCCGATCAGGCCGGCCACGGGTCCCGACATGAGCAGGTTGACGGGCCGCTCGGCCGCCGAGGCGATCGTCGCCATGCCCCCCGAGGACTGCATGAGCTGCACGCCGTGATCGAAGCCCGAGCCGCGCACGGCCTCGTCGAAGCGGGCCAGGTAGCGGGCGACCTTGGGCCCGACGTAGGCGTTGAGCGCGACGGTCGAGAAGCGCTCGAACTCGCGATAGAGCGGCAGCACCTCGTGCGAGACGGACAGGTAGGCCTGCGGATGCTCCTCGAGCACGATCGCCTTGATCCGCCGCTCGTGATCCGGGTTGAGGTAGGAGTGCAGCAGGCAGACGGCGATCGCCTCGACCCCCGCGGTCCGGAGGCGGCGCACCTGGGCGCGCACCTCATCCTCGTCGAGCTCGACGAGGACGTCGCCGGCGGGCGCGGTCACCCGCTCGGCGACGGTCAGACGGTGACGGCGCTTGATGAGGGGTCGCGCCTGCCAGGGCAGCTCCTGCTGGAGCGAGAAGTTGAACGGCTTCTTGTGGCGGCCGATCAGCAGAATGTCGCGGAACCCCTCCGTGGTGATGAGCCCCACTTCGGCGCCCGTGTGCGTGAGCACGATGTTCGTGGCCACCGTCGTGCCGTGCAGGAGGTTGTCGACCTCGTCGAGGCCGACGAGCCCCTTGTCGCACAGGCGCCGGACGCCGTCGACCACTCCGCGGGCCGGATCGTCGGGCGTGGACGGGACCTTCTCGACGGTGATCCGCGCCCCCTCCTCGTCGACGAGGATCAGGTCGGTGAAGGTGCCGCCGACGTCGACGCCGATGCGCTTCATGCCGGCACCGTGAGCTTCTCGAGGTACTCGACGACGGTGTCGACGGACTCCACGTCGCCGAACTTCGCGTCGATGTCGAACAGGTTCCACTCCACCACACCGGCCACCCGGTCGCCGACCGCCTCGCGGACCACGATCGGGGCGAAGCCCTCCGCGATCGCGTCCTCGGCCGAGTGGCGCACGCAGCCGGCCATCGTCACGCCGGTGAGGATCACGGTGTCGACGCCTTGAGCGGTCAGGAACGAGGACAGGTTGGTCCCGTGGAAGGCGCTCGCGCGCTTCTTGACGATGACCAGCTCGTCGGTCGCGGGCGCGATCCGCTCGTCGATCGCGACCGCCTCGCTTCCGAGCGCCAGCTCCTCGATCGGGATCTTGCGGTTCCAGAGCCCCATGTCTGAGTTGGGGCCGCTCGTGACGGCGTAGGCCGTGGTCGTGTAGACGACCGGTATCCCGCTGCCGCGCGCCGCGTCCAGGAGGCGCTGCGTCGCCGGGATGATCGTCTCCATGTTCTCGCAGGAGAAGGCGTGGCCCGGACGGGTCCAGGCGTTGGCGAGGTCGATGTTCACGAGCGCGGGACGCCTACCGAAGCCGACGCGCCGCATGAAGCCGCGCTCCCGGTAGCGCCGCGTGTCCTGCGCGAAGATCTCGCGCAGCAGATCCAGGTTCGCGTCGATCGCGCTGGGGCTCATCGTGCCTCTCTCTTTCCCTGGGGTATCGCATCCCGTCCCCGGCGGGCCGGGGAGGTGTTCATTTGCGGTGGCTCGGGCGGCGTGATTGGATCGGGGCCATGAGGCTTGAGGAGAAGGTCGCGCTCGTGACGGGCGCCGGGTCGGGCATCGGCCGCCAGACGGCGCTGCGCTTCGCGCAGGAGGGGGCGGCGGTCATGGCGACGGACATCGTCGGGGAGCGGGCCGAGGAGACCGCGGCCCTCATCACCGAGGCCGGCGGACGCGCCATCGCGGGCGCCATGGACGTGACCCGGAGCGCGGAAATCGCCGCCGGGCTCGAGCGGCTCGTCGAGGAGCTCGGGGGCCTCGACGTGGTGGTCAACAATGCGGGCATCACGATCGTCGGCGCCGCCCACACGCTCGACGAGGACGACTGGGACTCCGAGCTCGCGATCAACACCAAGAGCGTCTACCTCGTCTCCAAGGCCGCCTGGCCCCATCTGGAGCGGCGGGGGGGCGGGTCCATCGTCTCCACCGCGTCGATCGCGGGGATCTGGGCCATCCCCGACGACGCCGCCTACTGCGCCTCCAAGGCCGCGGTGATCATGCTCACCAAGTGCATGGCGCTCGACGGCGCCAAGGCGGGCATCCGGGTCAACTGCGTCTGCCCGGGCTTCATCCAGACGCCGATGATCGACGGCTACTTCGCCGACCAGGCCGACCCGGAGGCCGCCCGGGCCGGTGCCGTCGGGCTGCATCCGCTGGGCCGCCTCGGCACCCCGCTCGACATCGCCGACGGCTTCGTCTACCTCGCCTCCGACGAAGCCCGCTGGGTCACGGGCACCGCGCTGACCGTGGACGGCGGCCTGACGTCCGGCATCTGGGGCGGGTGAGCCGCGAGTCAGCCCGGGCGCTGCCATTCCTCGAGGCCGAGCAGCTCGTTGACGTCGTCGAAGGTCATCATCCGCTCGCGGTAGCCCTGCGTGGTGCCGTGCTCGCGGAGCTGCGCGCAGAGCTCGGCATAGGCCTTCGCGAAGACCCAGGTCTGCGGGCTCGGGAAGATGACGATGCGGTAGCCGAGCTCCTCGAGCTCCGCCGCGGTGAGGGGCGGCGTGCGGCCCGTCTCGGACATGTTGGCCAGCGACGGCGCGTCGACGAACGCGACGTCGGCGCCGGCCTCGGCATAGGCGTTGCAGCGGTCGATCGCGTCGTCGAGCCCGTTCGGCTGCAGGGCGTCGGTCCGGGCGATGATCAGCGTGTCCGGGCGCTGCCGCTGGTCCACGGCGGCCCGGACCTTGAGCGCCATCTCGTCACGCGGGATGACCTGCTTGCCGGCCATGTGCCCGCAGCGCTTGGGGAAGACCTGATCCTCGAACTGGATGGCCTGGGCCCCGGCGCGCTCGAGCTCGCGCACGGAGCGCCGCACCCCCGGGATCTCGCCGTAGCCCGTGTCGGCGTCGGTGATGATCGGGGTGTCGGAGACGTTCCCGACCCGCAAGACGCTCTGGACCATCTCGCCCAGCCCGACCACGCCGATGTCGGGCATCCCGAGGTGGTGCGCCGCCACGGCGTAGCCGCCGTGGTAGAAGGCCTCAAAGCCCGCCCGCTCGGCGAGCCGGGCGGTGAGGCCGTCGTGGACGCCCATCGCCACGACGATGGACGGGTCCTGCTGCATCCGCTCGCGCAGCGTGGGCCGATCTGTGCTCATCGGGCGGTCGCCCCTTCTGGCAGTTCGCCGTAGTCGAAAGCCTTCAGCGCGCCCCGCGTGGCGCGCTGCTCCTCGCGCCGCCGCGCCGTCGCGGCCTCGTCGACGAGCCGGCCGTCCAGCACCACGCCGTAGTCGCGCTCGGCGGCTTCCGCGGTCACGAGGCCGCGTCGCACGTCGGTGGCGACCCTCTCGGGCGGGCGCTCGAGAGGGTCGCCCCAGCCGCCGGAGCCGGCGGTGCGGAACAGCAGCCGGTCGCCGGCGACCACCGGGACCGAGTCGATCTTCGAGGGCAGCTCGCGCACCGTCCCGTCGGCGGCGATAAGCGTCTTGGCGGACCGGCCGCCGGGCTTGCCGCCGCCGATGCCCCACGGCGAGATCGTCGCGCGGTCGTCGTTGACCGTGAACTCGCCGGGGCCGGTGAAGACGTACTGCTTCTCGATCCCGGTCCCGCCGCGGTGCAGCCCGGGCCCGCCTGAGTCGATCACCGGGACGTAGTGGTCGATGCGCACGGGATAGTAGCCCTCCGTGTACTCCGCGGGCGTCGTGCGGAACAGGGGCCACCACGAGTGCCCGTCGAGCCCGTCGCCGATCGGCCGGCCCGGCACGCCGCCGAACAGCAGCTCGACGAACTGGAAGTAGCGCCCGTCCTCGTCCGTGCCCGAGAACACGAAGTAGGGGCTTGTGCCGTAGCCCGCCGCCATCGAGAGCTCGGGCGCCTTCTGGCCGAGCGCCCCGCTCAGGCAGTCGAAGAAGCGGGTGTGGACGTTGAGGCGGTTTGAGAGCGGCGCCGGGAAGGCGGGGTTGAGCAGCGAGCCCTCCGGCAGCGTGACGTCGAAGACGTCGTAGATCCCGTCGTTGAAGAGGATCTCGGGATCGAAGGCCATGATCATGTAGATCCCGAAGAAGAGCTTGCAGAGCCCTTCGTGGATGTGGAAGTTGATCGAGCCCGGCGCCTGCGCGTCGGTGCCCGTCCAGTCGCAGTGGCAGACCTCGCCCTCGCGCCAGACCGTCAGCACCATCTTGAACGGCCCGTTGCCCAGTCCATCGTCGTCGACCCAGTCGGTGAAGGAAACCTTCTCCTCGGGCACGTACTCGCGGATGAGGACGCTCATCGCGGTCCTCGTGCGATCGAGCAGCGCGTCGCAGGCGGCCGCGTAGGTGTCGCGACCGAAGCGCTCGCAGATCTCGGCGACGCGCCGCTCCGCCGCCCGGCACCCGCCGATGAGCGCCATCAGGTCCGAGCGGTTGGTGTCCGGCGTCCGCGTGTTGTTGAGGATGATCGCGAGCGCGGTCTCGTTGAGGACGCCGCCCTCGAAGATCTTGACCGGGGGGATCCGGATTCCCTCCTCCCAGATGGACAGCGCGTCGGAGACTTGAGAGCCGGGGACCTTGCCGCCCACGTCCATCATGTGGCCGAACATCGACGAGAAGCCGACGGGCGTGCCTGCGTGGAAGATCGGGACGATGACGAGCCAGTCGTTGCAGTGCGAGATCGAGCCCTTGCAGATGTAGGGGTCGTTGAGCAACACGACGTCGCCCTCGTCGATCGAGCCCCCGAAGCGGTCGATCACGTCGGGGATGTAGGAGCCGAACTGGCCGACGATCATCTGCCCGCGCGCGTTGCAGATCATCGGGAACTCGTCGTGCTGGACGCGGATGGTCGGCGACATGGCCGCGCGGCGCACCACCTCGTCCATCTCGAAGCGAGCGTTGAGCAGGGCGTTCTCGATCAGGTCGAGGGTGACCGGATCCATCGCGGTGGTGCTCATCGGGTGGGCTTCTCGGGTCGGATGAGCAGCTGCAGGTAGGGATCGACGGTGGCGACGTAGCCCGGCAGCACGACGGTCGTCGAGTCGTACTGCTCGACGATCGCGTAACCGGGGAGGACCATTCCGGCACGCAGCTGCGCGCGGTCATAGCTCGGTACCTCCCGTCGCAGGCCGTCGGTGTGGACGGTTTGCGTCCCGCGCCTCGCGGGAGAGGGGTCCGGCGGCCCCGTGTCGTGGCGCTCGATCTCGGGGGCGGGCACGCGGCCGACGGCGACCGCGCGCAGGCTGACGACCTCGGCCCCGCCGTCGAGGCCGAAGCCGTACAAGCGGTGGTGCTCGGCGCCGAAGCGCTCGGCGAGCCGCGCCATGGACAGCGAGCCGAGCTCCTCGGCGGGCAGCTCGATCCCGATCTCGAAGCCCTGGCGGTGGTAGCGCATGTCGACCGAGAATCCGATGCTCCGGTCGGCCTCGGCGACGCGCTCGGCCGCCAGCCAGGCATCGCCCTGCGAGGCGAGCGCGTGCAGGCGCTCGGCGACCTCCCGGGGCGACGCATGCTCCGTCAGCCGGATGAAGGTCTGGGAGAACTCGTTCTTGACGTCGGAGGCCACGAAGCCGAGCGCGGAGAGCACGCCGGCCTCCTGCGGGACGATAACCGGCGCGCAGCCGAGCAGGCCGGCAAGGGCGTTGGCGTGCAGCCCGCCGGCACCGCCGAAGGAGACCAGGGCAAACTCGCTCGGAGCCCGGCCCTTCTGCACGGTGACGACGCGCAGCGCGCCGAGCATGTTCTCGTTGACGAGCGCGACGATCCCCTGCGCGGCGGCGTGGACGTCGAGGCCGAGCGGCCGGGCGACCGTCTGGACCGCCGCGTGGGCCGCCTCGACGTCGAGCTCCATGGCACCCGCGAGCAGCCGCGGCGGCAGATGGCCGAGCACGACGTTGGCGTCGGTGACCGTGGGGCGGGTGCCGCCGTTCCCGTAGCACGCCGGCCCGGGATCGGCGCCCGCGCTCTGCGGCCCGACGCGCATGCCGCCCGTGGCCTCCGCGACCGACGCGATCGAGCCGCCGCCGGCCCCGATGCTCTCGACCTCGACCGACGGCGCGCGGACGGGGAACTCGCCGACCCGCGTCTCGCGCGTGACGGTCGGCGCGCCGCCGACGCAGACCGCCACGTCGGTGGAGGTGCCGCCCATGTCGAAGGTGAGGATGCGGTCGAAGCCCGACTGGGCCGCCACGAACGCGGCGCCGCTCACCCCGCCGGCCGGACCGGAGAGCACGGTGTGCACCGGCATCTCGCACGCAGCCTCGAGGCTCATGAGCCCGCCGTCGGAGCGCACGACCTGCAGCTGCGCCTTCGCCTCGGCTTCCCGGAGGCGGGTGCGCAGGTTGCCGAGGTAGTGCTCGAGCGCCGGGGCGACGTACGCGTTCATGGCGGTGGTGACCGCTCGCTCGTACTCGCGGAACTCGGGCATGACCACCGACGAGATCGAGATGGGGAGCTCCGGGGCGACGTCGGCCGCGAGGCGGGCGATC
>JAABUN010001703.1_pt1 | contig 45622 bp, 37 predicted proteins | sample 5559311 | NCBI WGS metagenome assembly JAABUN01 (sample SAMN10711877, study PRJNA513370) | rock metagenome | isolation source: Antarctica rocks | place: Antarctica: Victoria Land, Siegfried Peak sud
CCCATCATCGCGGTGCGCGTCTCGTCCAGGTCCGGCCGGGCGAGCGCGGCGTCGGTGGCGCGCAGGACGTCGTCGCCGACCACCTCGCCCCACCGCCCGTGGCCGCGGCGGACGAAGTCGCGCCCGTACCCGGTGGACAGTGCCGGGTCCGGCAGCAGGACCGCGTATCCCCGCGCGGCCAGCACCCACGGCGTCCACCGCCAGCTCCAGGAGTTCCAGCTGGCCAGCGGGCCGCCGTGCACCCACAGCACCAGCGGCGCCGGATGGTCGGCGTCCGCGCCGGCGGGCAGCACGAGCCGGGCCTGCAGGGGCGAGCCGTCCGCGGCCGGAACCGGGTCCAACCGGATCAGCCGACCAGGGACCGGCGGAGGTCCGACCGGACCCTGCAGCGGCGTCGGCGTCTGGTCGGGGGTGACCGGATCCAGCCGCACCGGCGCCGGCGGGCTGTCCCACGTCGACCGCATCGCATAGATCGCGGACCCGTCGGCTGCGACGGTGAGGTCGGTGTACGCGGCGTCGTCGCCGGTCAGCCGGACCGGTCGACCGGCGCCCGGACGCTCGCCGCCGAGGTCGACCGGCACCCGGAAGACCGGCCCGGCGAAGTCGGAGTCGGCCGTGACGAACAGCGCGGAGCCGTCGTGGCTCCAGACGGCGTGGTCCGGCCAGCGGTCCCAGTCGCCGGCGACTGGCGTGGGTGGGGCCGATCCATCGACGGGCACCAGCGCCAGTCCGCGGTCGACCGGCTCACTGGCGCTCGACCGGGACTCCCAGCAGGCAGCCACCCACGCCCCGTCAGCTGAGACTGCCGGGGCGGTGAAGTCGACGACGGCGGCCGGGTCTTCACTCCCCCCGTCGGCCAGGGTCGTCCGCCGGCCGGTCGCGACGTCGATGGCGAACAACACCGACCGGCTGGCCCCGCGGGCCTCCGCGACGTGCCAGTCGGTCACCAGCGTTGTGCCGTCCGGAGTGAACGCGGCCGACGACTCGCGCAGACCGTGGACACCGGCGTCGGCGGTCATGTCCCGCAGCGGCGGCGCGGCGTCCTCGGTGCCTGTGCCGGGGCCGGGCAACCCCGCCGTGAGCAGCCGGGGGCCGGCCGGCCCGAGGTCAGCGTCCCAGTACCGCACGGGGTAGCCCTGGTGCAGGATCGCCGTCACCTTTGCCCGGCTCCGGGCGGCCCGACGCCGCGCGTCGTCGGCGGCGTCGGTCGCGGCGGCCAGCGTCGGGGAGAACACGGCGAACACCGGGGCGTCAGGTGCGGCGACCACGGCGCTGATGCCACCCGGCCGGGCGGCGAGCGGGCGCGCCTCCCCTGCGGCCGGCAACTGCCAGAGCGCGGCCTCGGGTGGGCCGTCACCTCCGCCGCCCGGCGCATCCCCGGGTCCGTCGCCCGATGGATCGTTAGGACTGTTTGGACTGTCGGCAGCGTCGGCATCGTCCGGGCCCGGAGCGGGGAGGGCGCCCTTGGGCACGGGACGGGTCGAGCTGAACAGCAACGAGCCGTCGGCGGCGAACGCGGCCGAGGACTCGCCGGCGGCCGAGCGGGTCAGCCGGCGGGCCGGCTGGACACCGGTCGGGTCGACCTCCCACAGCGCGGTGGTCCGACCGGTGCGCTCCTCGTCGATCGTCGAGACGCCGACCACCAGACGGGAGCCGTCCGGGGACAGCGTCAACCCCACCATCCGCGGCAGCCCGACATAGGCATCCAGGTCGGCGAACGGGGTGGTGGACGCCGTCCCCGCGGGGATCTGCTCACGCATGGCGGCAACTGTGGCAGAGCGGCCCGACAGGAACGGGGCTGTGGCGACGGCCTTGATCACGGCAACCGGGCGGCCTAAGGTCTGCTCGCCCGCCCGTAGCCGTGCGCCGCGCATCGAAGGGTTCTCCATGGGACACCGCCGTCTGCTCACCGCGTTCGCCGCGGTGAGCGCAGCCTCCGCCCTGCTGTTGGCCGGGGGGCCCGCCGCCTCGGCGATCAACCCCGCCGGTAGCGCCGCCCGGCCTGACTCACGCGGCGGTGGCCGCACCGGTGAGGTCGACGCCCGGGTCTGGGTCACCACGCCGGACCGGGCGGAGCTGTTGCACGACCGGGGGACGGTCCCGTTCACCACGAGGCCCAGCGATCAGCTGACGATCTCCGTCGACCCGAGCCGGCGGTATCAGACCGTCGACGGCTTCGGGGCGAGCATCACCGACTCCTCCGCGGCCGTCCTCTACCGCTTGAACCCGGCGGCCCGCGACAAGGCGATGCGCAACCTGTTCGACCCGGTGCGGGGAATCGGCATCAGTGCTCTGCGCCAGCCGATGGGCTCCTCGGACTTCACCGACGAAGCCCATTACACCTACGACGACATGCCCGCGGGACAGACCGACTTCGACCTGAACCACTTCAGCATCGAGCACGACCGGGCGCAGATCCTGCCCCTGTTGCGCCGGGCGAAGGCGCTGGACCCCCGGCTGACGTTGGTGGCCACCCCGTGGAGCCCACCCGCGTGGATGAAGACCAACGGTTCGCTGATCGGCGGCCGCCTCAGGGACGAGCCCCGCATCTACGCCGCCTACGCGCAGTACTTCGTCAAGTTCATCAAGGCCTATGCGGCGGCGGGCGTCCCGGTCGACTACGTCACGATGCAGAACGAGCCGCAGAACCGGCAGCCGAAGGCCTACCCGGGGACCGACCTGCCCGCGACGCAGGAGATCAAGCTCATCGAGGCCGTCGGTCCGGCGCTGCGCAGGGCCGGCCTGCGGACCAGGATCCTGGCCTACGACCACAACTGGGCCACGCATCCGGACGACGTCGCGACCACCCCGCCCGGGACCGACCCGGAGACCGATTATCCGTACGAGGTGCTGGCCAGCCCGGCCGCGAAATGGGTGGCCGGTACCGCCTACCACTGCTACTACGGAGACCCCTCCGCGCAGAGCGCGCTGCACGACTCGTACCCGGACAAGGGGATCTGGTTCACCGAGTGCTCCGGCTCGCATGGTCCGACGGACACCCCCGCCCAGGTCTTCCGCGGAACCCTTACCTGGCACGCCCGGAACATCACCATCGGAACCACGCGCAACTGGGCCAAGTCGGTGATCACCTGGAATGTCGCACTGGACCCCACCGGCGGGCCGCACAACGGCGGCTGCGACACCTGCACCGGACTGCTCACCGTCGACGGTCGGGGCGGGGTCACCACCAACGCTGAGTACTACACGATCGGACACCTCAGTAAGTTCGTGCGCCCGGGGGCGGTCCGTATCGCGAGCACCTCCTTCGGCACCACCGGGTGGAACGGCCAGATCATGGACGTGGCATTCCGCAATCCGGACGGCTCCACGGCATTGGTGGTGCACAACGAGAACGACGACCCGCGCACGTTCGCGGTCGCGGTCGGCGGACGCTCGTTCGACTACACGCTGCCCGGTGGGGCACTGGCCACCTTCACCTGGCCGCGAAGTCGCCAGCTGACCGACCGGGAGCGGCTGGTCCCGATGACCGGGGCCACGGCAACGGCGTCCCCGGCCGGGGAGACACCGCAGGCCGCCGTCGACGAGGACGCGTCCACCCGCTGGTCCAGCGGGACCGCGCAGGCCCCCGGTCAGTACCTGCAGGTCGACCTCGGCCAGCGCCGGCACTTCCGGCGGGTCGTCGTCGACACGGGGGCAAGCACCGGCGACTACGCCCGCTCCTGGGCCTTGCAGGTCAGCAATGACGCGAGCACCTGGCGCGACGCAGCGACGGGGACCGCGACGGCCCAGCTGACCGCCATCGACCTCCCCCAGACGAAGGCCCGCTACCTGCGGGTGGTGTCCACCGGCTCGGCGGGCAACTGGTGGAGCATCGCCGATATCCGGCTCTACGACTGACATCCCGGCTCCATGGCCGAAAAGAAGGGACAGCAGATGACACGAGGCGGACTGACCCGTCGAGCTGCGCTGGGCACGGCGGCAACGGCCGCGGTGGTCGCGGCGACCGGCCCGCTACCTGCAGAGGCCGTTCCCGGGCCGGCTCCGGACAACCGGCGCGGCCGTCGCCCACACCGCGGTCGGGTGCTGTTCTACGACGACTTCAGCGGACCGGCCGTCGACCGGACGAAGTGGAACGTCGACGTCACCCAGTCGACGCAGTACAACAACGAGCTCGAGGCCTACATCGACTCGCCCACGACCGTGCGCGTGGTACGCGGGGCAGAGGCCGCCGGCGCGCACGGGGGTGCGTTGTTGCTGCAGGCGCACTACCGTCCCGGTTTCACCACCCCGCAGGGCAACAGCCTCGACTTCGTCTCCGGAAAGGTCGACACGAGCGGCAAGTTCGACGTGTCGCGCGGAACGTTGTCGGCTCGGATGAAGCTCCCGGTCGGGATCGGCTACTGGCCCGCATTCTGGATGCTGGGGTATGGCGCGTGGCCCGGCACCGGCGAGATCGACATCATGGAGAACATCGGCGACCCCAGCTGGGTGTCCGCGGCCACACACGGACCCGGATATTCCGGCGACCAGGCTCCGGTCAACCGCGGCTACCTGGACTCGATGGGCCTGCGTGACGTCTCGGACTGGCACACGTACACGGTCGACTGGACGCCGACCGCCATGACCTTCTACGTCGACGGCAAGGTGTTCTTCGACGAGACCAGGCCGATGATCACCTTCTTCGGGACCTGGGCGTTCGACAACCCGAAGTACCTGATTCTCAACCTCGCTCTCGGCGGGATCTACCCGTACAAGATGACCGGGGTGACCAGTCCCTACTACGGGATGACGGAGGACACCTTCCGCTCGGTCCGGGCCGGGCACGGACGGGTGCTCGTCGACTGGGTCAGGGTCACCGAGTCCGGACCGGCCCACCGCGACCGGATCGCGTGAGCCCGCGGGCCTCCCCCTCGACGAGCCGGGTCGTCGTACCGATTCCAGCCTGATGTTCGACGGCTTCCGGCAGTCCTGGGTCAGCGTCGCCGACGGGGTGGACCTGCGGGTCCGGACCGGTGGGTGCGGTCCGCCGGTCGTACTGCTGCACGGGCATCCACGCACCCACACGACGTGGCACCGGGTGGCACCGCTGCTGGTCGCGGCCGGCCACACGGTCGTCTGCCCGGACCTGCGCGGCTACGGCCGATCCGCCAAGCCCCCGACGACGCCGGACCACAGTCCGTACTCGAAGCGGGCGATGGCCGGCGACATCGTGCGGCTGATGCACCACCTCGGGCACGACCGGTTCGCGGTGGTCGGGCATGACCGCGGCAGCTACGTCGCGGCCCGGCTCGCCCTGGACACCCCGGCGGCCGTCACCCGCCTCGCCGTCCTGGACAGCGTGCCCATCGGCGAGGCCCTCGCTCGTGCGGACGCCCGGTTCGCGACCGCCTGGTGGCACTGGTTCTTCCTGGCCCAACCCGGCATCCCGGAGCGGGTCATCTCGGCCGACCCCGACGCCTGGTACCGGACCGACGGCCGCGCCCAAGCGATGGGGACGCAGAACAGCTCCGGCGCGATGGGCGCGGAGAACCACGCCGATTTCCTGGCCGCGGTTCACGACGCGGCGACCGTGCACGCGATGGTGGAGGACTACCGGGCCGGCCTCGGTGTGGACCGGGCAGCCGACGATGCCGACCGTGCTGCCGGACACCGCATCACCTGCCCGACCCTGGTCCTCTGGTCCACCGGCGACGACATGGAGCAGCTCTACGGCGACGTCCTCGCCGTCTGGGAACCCTGGACGACGGACGTGCGCGGCGGACCGATCGACAGCGGTCACCACATGGCCGAGGAGGCCCCGGCCGCGCTCGCCGCCGCGTTGACCCGGTTCCTCGCCGCAGATCAGGGCCCGGGTCGCGGCGGTGTCGACCCGGGCTCGACGTAGGCGATCGTCTGCGGGCCTTCGGGCAGCACGCACAGCGATGCGTCCGGGCCCGCTGCGGACAGCGCTTCGGCGACGGCGACCGACACGTCGTCGGTGCAGCCGAGATGCGCGCTGCGCAGGTCGGCCGTGTCGAGGCCATCGGAGTGCACGACGACCTGCGCCCGGTTCAGCACCCGGGCCAGGACCTGCACCTGCCACTGGTCGGGCTCGGTACGGTCCCGACCGGCGATCATCGCTGCCAGCGCCTGCGGGGTCGGCGCCGACACGAGCACGTCGCGGAAACCGCCGTGGTCGGGGAAGCCGTCGCGGCACTGCGCCGCACAGATGATGGTGCCGCCGTCCCGGACCACCTCAGCCGCCGCCGAGATCCCCTTGACCGCCTGGTACAGGTTCTGGTCCAGCGGGTACCCGGAGTTCGTGGTCACCACGACGTCGAACCGGTCCGGCACCGCGACCATCGCGGTCGCCCGTACGCGCTCGCGGGCGACCGCGTGCATGGCGAGCACGTCCCCGCCGAACGCCGCGACGATGCGCTGGTCGCTGTCCAGGACGACGTCGAGAGCGAAGCTCACCCCGGTCGCCGCGGCTATCGCGCGGACGTCGTCGTGCACCGGGTTGCCCTCGCAGATGCCCCACGTGGCCTGGGGACTGCCGATGCGGCGCGCGTCGTGCAGCGTCAGCACGGTCTTCAACCCGGCCAGGCCGGGGGCGACCATCTTCGGGCCCCCGCTGATCCCGGCGAAGAAGTGCGGCTCGACGAAGCCGGTGGTGATCCGGACATCGGCCCGCACCCAGTCACGGTTCAGCCACACCGGCACGTCGGCGCCCAACCGACCGCACCATGCCAGCGACGCGTCGTCCCGGCTGTCGTGGTCCACGACCCGTACCCGGGAGAGCAGCTGCTCGCCGAGCATCGCTCGCAGTTCGGTATCGGTGGTAGCCCGGTGGGTTCCCGTGGCGATGAGGACCGTGACGTCCCCGGGGCGGACCAGCCCGTCGAGTTCGTCCAGCACCGCCTCGACCATCAGCTGTCGTGGCTGCGGGCGGGTCGGGTCGCAGATCGCGATGGCGACCGTCTGCCCGGGTCGGACGCGGTCCCGCAGCGGGGCCCCGGCGACCGGGCGCCGGAGCGCGTCGCGCAGCGCGGCGGCCGGGTCGGCGACAGCCGGCGCGGACAGTGGTCGCACCACGGTCGCGGTCGCGGGCACCGTCACCACCAGCCCGTCCACGCCATAGGCCAGCCGGATCTCGCGGGAACCGGTCACCTGGTCGGGCCGAGCCGGGCGTCAGTCGACATGGAACAGCTCCGGGACGGAATCCCGCGATCCGGTCGGGGTCGGCGGTCGGATCACCCGGTCTCCTGTCGCTGCGCGTCGGCCCAGACCGGGCCGTCGGGGAAGCGGTGCCGGGCGCGCGACTCGGGCAGCATCGTGGCGTAGCCCGGTCGACTGGGGAGCACGTAGTGGGCATCCACGACCCGCGTCGGTTCGACGAAGTGCTCATGCAGGTGGTCCACGTACTCCACGACCCGGTCCGGATGGTCGCCACCTACGGCGATCTCGTCGAAGGCGGCGAGGTGTGACACGAGTTCGCAGAGCCCGACGCCCCCGGCGTGCGGGCAGACCGGCACCCCGAACTTCGCCGCCAGCAGCAGGATCGCGACGACCTCGTTGACCCCGGCGACGCGGCAGGCGTCGACCTGACAGACCGCGAGGGACCCGGCCTGCAGCAGCTGCTTGAACACCACCCGGTTCTGCACGTGCTCACCGGTCGCAACCCTGACCGGCGCCACGGCGCGCGCGATCGCGGCGTGGCCGAGCACGTCGTCCGGGCTGGTCGGCTCCTCGACCCACCACAGGTCGAACTCCTTCAGTGTGTTGACCCAGGTGACGGCCTGCTCGACACCCCAGACCTGGTTGGCGTCCACCATCAGCCGCCGCTCCGGGCCGATGACCTGCCTGGCCAACGCACACCGCCGGACGTCGTCGGCGAGATCGTGGCCGACCTTGAGCTTCACGTGGTCGAAGCCGTCCGCCACCGCCTCCTGGAGCAGCCGGTCCATCTTCTCGTCGGAGTAGCCCAGCCACCCGGCCGAGGTCGTGTAGGCACGGGGCCCGCGCTCGCGCAGCCGGCGCTCCCGGTCGACCTTGCCCGATGCCCGCGCCCGCAGCAGCTCCAGCGCGTCCTCGCGGCTGAGCACGTCGTCGATGTACCGGAAGTCCACGAGGTCGACGACCTGCTCGGGGGTCAGATCGACCAGCAGCTTCCAGACCGGCTTGGCCTCCAGCTTGGCCCACAGATCCCAGGCGGCGTTGACGACCGCGGCCGTGGCCAGGTGAATGACGCCCTTCTCCGGACCGAGCCACCGCAGATGCGAGTCGGAGACCAGGTGGCGGGCAAAGCCGCCCATGTCGGTCCGGAGCCGGCTCACCGGTGTGCCGAGCACCAGGTGTTCCAGGGCGCGCACCGCCGCGACGACAACCTCGGTGCCGCGGCCGCAAGTGAAGGTGAACCCGTGTCCCTCCGGCGCCCCCGGCAGGTCGGTGTGCAGCACCACATAGGCCATGGAGTAGTCCGGGTCCGGGTTCATCGCATCGGACCCGTCGAGTGCGATCGAGGTCCGGAACCGGATGTCCTCCACGGTCACGGCCGTGATCAGGCCGCCATCGCTGGTGCTGGCCATGTTGCCCCCCGTCATCTGAGGACAACACCTCAGAGCTCTAGCGCAGATCTGAGCACATCAACCATGGCGGGACAACAACCGAAGCCGCGCAGGCTCGATCCCACCGCTGGCCGCGGCAGCTTTCCGGGCTGGGTGGCCGGTGACACCCGTGGTCCCGGCTGGTCGCACCAGCGTCACCGACGAGGCGATCACCCACATGAAGGACATGAGCGTGACTGGCGCTCTCGTTCCTGCGGGTCCTCGACACCCACCAGGGGGACGGGACTTACGTGACCGACCTCGTCCCGGACTCCTGCCGCGACGGCACTGGCCGCGACGCGCATCAGCACGCGGGAACTCGCCGAGCTGCGCGCGATGGTCGCCTCGGGGATGGACGGCGCCGACGTCGAGCATCCTGGGATCGTGAACGCATTGGGGTCCGGCGACGCCGAGCTCGCCCGCGCGGCGGCGACCGTGCACATCGCCGGCGTCGAGCAGTGGCTGGTATCCATGCTCGCCGCGTCGGGGCCGGCGGATCATGCCCGGACCGGGCTGGATGAGATGGTCGGCCCCGACGAAGCCGAAGACGCCGGCGGGACGGCCCGGACCGAGACGACCGACCGGAGGACGGCATGACCACGGACGAACCCGTAGCGATCGTCACCGGTGGCGCCTCGGGGATCGGTCTGGCCACCGCGCGGGCACTGCTCGCCGACGGGATGACCGTTGCGGTGCTCGATCTGAGCACGGACGGCGTCGACCCGGCACTGCTCGCGGTCCGCTGTGATGTCGCCGACGACCCGTCGGTTCGAGCGGCGGTCTCGTCCGTTGTCGACCGGTTCGGCCGGCTCGACGTAGTGGTCAACAACGCGGGGATCGGCGCGGCGGGAACTGTCGCGGACAACGACGACCGCGAGTGGCACCGGGTCTTCGACGTCAACGTGGTCGGGATGGTCCGGGTGTCCCGGGCGGCGCTGCCGCACCTGCGGAAGTCCCCGGTCGCCGCGATCGTCAACACCTGCTCGATCGCCGCGACGGCCGGTCTGCCGGACCGCGCGCTGTACTCGGCGACCAAGGGAGCGGTGCTCTCGCTCACCCGGGCGATGGCGGCGGACCACCTGGCCGACGGCATCCGGGTGAACGCGGTGGCTCCCGGGACCGCGGACACACCCTGGGTCGGCCGGCTGCTCGCGGCCGCGGCCGACCCGGCGGCCGAGCGGGCCGCCCTCGCCGCCCGGCAGCCGATGGGCCGTCTGGTCACGGCCGACGAGGTCGGCGCCGCCGTGGCCTACCTGGCGGGGCCGGCCGCGTCGGCGACGACCGGCACGGTGGTCGAGGTGGACGGCGGGATGTCCGGGCTGCGACTGCGCCGGTGAGCGATGCTCCCACGGGCCTGTCGCGGGGCCGAGTGGATGCCCACCACCACGTCTGGGACCCGGCTCGCCGCAATGGTCCTGGACGGCTTCGGCCCGGGCCGGCACGGCCGCCGCCTGCTGGTACCGGCTCGCCCCGTCCGGTCCTCAGCCCTCGCCGGCGAACCGGACGGTGTGATCGGCCAGCACCGCCCCGGTCCACAGACGCAGTCCGGCGGCGAGCTCGTTGTCGACGCCCGCGTCCGCCCCGTCGCCCACTACCGCGTCGGTCACCGTCGTCCGTGCGCCGACCCGTGCGCCGGCACCGACCGTGGAGCGGCGGACCACCGCCCCCTCACCGACCACCGCGCCGTCGAGCAGGACCGAGGCGTCCACGGTCGCGCCCGGGCCGACGACCGCGCCGGCCGCGACGACCGAGCCACCGTGCACGATCGCCGACTGCGCGACCCGCGCGCCGGACAGTACGAGCGCCTCGCCCACCGGGCCGGGCAGCGCGGCGCTGGGCAGCCGCCCGAGGACCAGATCCGCCGAGCCCTCCACGTAGGCGGTCGGGTTGCCGAGGTCACGCCAGTAGGCCGACTCCACGTAGCCGCGGACCACGGCGCCGGCGGCCAGCAGGCCGGGGAACGTCTCCCGCTCCACCGACACCCGCCGGCCGGCCGGTATCGCGTCGACCACCGAGCGGCGGAAGACGTAGCAGCCGGCGTTGACGACGTTGGTCACCGGCTCGGCCATCTTCTCCAGGAACGCGGTGACGAACCCGCGCTCGTCGACCGGGACGCAGCCGAACGCCCGGGCGTCCTCCACCTCGATCAGGTGCAGCGTCACGTCCGCGTCGGACTCGGCGTGCACCGCCAGCTGGGCCGTCAGGTCGTGCCCGGACAGGATGTCGCCGTTGAGGACCACCACCGCGTCACCGGGTCCGCCGGTGAGCGCGCCGGCGATGTTGCGGATCGCCCCGCCGGTGTCCAGCGGCTCGGTCTCGACCACGTAGTCCAGCTGCACGCCGTGCGCGGACCCGTCCCCGAACGTCTGCTCGAAGACCTCGGCGCGGTAGGAGGTGGCCAGCACGACGTGGACGATGCCGGCCTCGCGCAGCTGCGCCAGCTGGTGGGCCAGGAACGGGACGCCGCCGACCTGCAGCAGCGGCTTGGGCGTGTTGACGGTCAGCGGCCGCAGTCGGGTCCCCTTGCCGCCGACCAGGATGACCGCCTCGGTCACGTCCGCACCTCTCCTCGGCCCGCCCCCGGCGCTCGCCGGCTCCGGTGCGGACGACCCACCGGCCGCGGGGCACGCTACCGACCTCGCAAGCATGGCGACCCTGCAGTGCGTCGACGCGGTCTCGTCGACCGGACCCGCTTGCCCACTGTTGCCGAGCCTTTGCCGGCGCGGGAGGGCCCTGTGCCTTCATCTCTCCTACCGTTCGGGACGGGTCGGGTCCGGTGGCCGGACCGGGAGTCGGCGGCCGTCCGTCGCCGGAATCGGGGGAAGACAGTGTCCTGCTCGCCAGTGACGCAGCTGGACGCTGCCGAGCCCCTCCGGCGCCGCGGTGATGTCCTGTGGCGCGGCCTGGACTGGCTGGTGGCGCGCGGATGGTGGGTGCTCACGGTGTGGACCGTCGTCTGGGGCCTGGCCCACGTCGGCTCCGGGTACGGCTGGCACTACTTCGTCACCGGCAGCCGCCTGCTGTTCAGCCCCGAGGCGCTGCACCTCTACGCCCGGCACCCCGAACTGCAGATCGGGCCGCTGTCCTTCGTCGCAGCCGCACCGTTCGTCCTGGTCCTGTCCGGACGCGTCGGCGAGCTGGCCGCGATGGCGTGCATGTCGGCCGCCGGCCTGTACCTGATGGCCCAACTCCGCCGACTGCAGCCCACCCGCTCGGTCGGGTCCGACCGGGAGTGGCTGGTGGTCGGGCTGCTGGTGGTCCCGGTCTGGAGCGAGGTCGCCGTGCACTGGGCCCACCCCGACGACGTGCTCGCCCTGCTGCTGGGTGTGGCGGCGCTGCGGGCCATCCGAGCGGATCGCCCAGTGCTCACCGGACTACTGCTGGCGGCCGCAACGGACTGCAAGCCCTGGGCCGCGGGCTTCGCTGCGCTGGTGCTGCTCACCGGGCAGCGCCGCCGGGCCGCCGTCGCGTGGGCCGGGGGGGTCGCTCTCGCGTGGCTGCCATTCGTGGTCGGTGACCCCGCAACCCTCGGTGCAGGCCGGTTCCGGATCACCAACGACGCCGCGTCGGTCATCCGCGTCCTCGGGGTGCACACGGCCGGTACGCCGACGTGGGACCGCCCGACGCAGCTGGTCGCCGCCGTGCTGGTGGTGGCCGTCGCAGCCGTCCGGGGCCGATGGGGGGCCGGCCTGCTGCTCGCGATCGTCGTCCGGCTGCTGCTCGATCCGGCCACGAAGAACTACTACGACGCCGGGCTGGTCACGGGGACTGCGGTCTACGACCTGGTGCTGTTGGCCGGGGCCGTGCCGTGGTTGACGATCGGCACCTGCCTGTTCTTCTGGCTGCCGTCCTATGCACTCGTCAGCCAGCCGCACGACCGGGCCCTGCTCCGGGCCGGCGTGCTGCTCGGCCTGCTGGTGATCGGTGTCGCCGGCGATCGACTGGGGATCGACCGTGGAACGCCCATGACACCGAGGCGACGACCGCCGGCGGCCTAGCGGGGCGGCCGTTGCCTATGGTCGCCGCGTGACGACTCCCGGCACGGAACTGCCCTGGCAGCTGGTGGACGCACGCATCCGGATGGACCCGGCGCGGCCGCTGCTGACGTATTACGCCGACCCGCTGACGGCTGCCGGCGACCCGGACCCGAACCTGGCGGACCGGATCGACCTGACCGGCGCCACGTGGGCGACCTGGGTGGCGAAGACGGCGAACCTGCTGGTCGACGACCTCGGCCTGGCCGTCGACGCGGACCCGGCCCCGGTCGTCTGGGCCGCGCTGCCACCGCACTGGCAGACCGGGGTGTGGGCCGATGCGGCGAACCGGGTCGGCGCCGAGTTCCTGGCGAACACACCCGGTGACGAGGCGACGACCACAGCCCCGAACGCGGCGGCCGACCCGCCCGCGGTCGCGGTGGCCCTGCCGGCCGGGGTCGCTGCGGCGCTGGCCACCGGTGCGGCCGATGTGCTGGTGGCGCCGCTGCTGCCGATGAACGCGCCGTCGCCGGTTCCGCTGCCCGGCGGTGTCCTGGACTACGCGGCCGAGGTCGCCGCCCACGGCGACCGGTTCGCGCCGCCCGCCCGCGCGCCGCGGCCGTCCGACGAGGCGCTGATCGCCGCCGCCGCCGCCCTCGTCGACGTCGCCGGCCTGCGGTCCGGGGACCGGGTGTTGTCGACCGGGACGATGCCGGGCTCGCCCTACGTCGAGCTGCTCGCGGTCGCCGCCGTCGACGGGTCGCTGGTGCTCAGCCCGGACGCCGGGGCGCTGAGCCCCGCCGACCGCGCCGACCGGTGGGCCGCCGAGCGGATCACCGCGGCCGTCCCCGCCGACCGCGACCTGCTGGGCTGAGTGCCGCGACGGCGCGGGGGTCCGGTTGGCTACACCCATCTGCGGGGAGCGCGTCCTGCCGCGCCACCGTCAAACCCGCGCAACGTCCTTCAGCATGTTCACGTGTCGGCCACCTTCCCGAAGTGGCCGAGCCACCTGCTGGTCACGATCGATCGGCACGTTGACCACGCGTGCTCACCCAGGAGCACCTTTCGGGTCGGAGGACATCGTGCGCAACAACAGTGTGTTCGTGCGGTTGGGTGCGGTGGCCGGGTTGAGCCTGGCCGGTGGGGTGCTGTCCGTCGCCGGCGGGACGACGGCCTGGGCGACCGGCCCCGTTGTGCCGGCCGGGTTCAGTATCAGCACCGTCGCTACCGGCGGCGCCCTGTCCAAGCCGGACGACATCGCCCAGCTCGGCAATCATCTGTTCGTCAGCTTCCAGAATGGCGTCGGCGCCAAGGGCGAAGCGGCTAAAGGCGGCGGGACGACCAGCACGGTCCAGGAGTACACCCTCGGCGGAGTCCCGGTTGCCAGATGGACCCTGACCGGTAAATGTGACGGTCTGACGGCCGACCCGGCCAACCATCGGCTGATCGCGACGGTCAACGAGGATGCCTTCTCGAGCCTGTACACGATCACCCCGTCCATGTCGGCGCCGACCCATTACACCTACCGCCCTGGTTCGTTGCCGCACGGCGGGGGCACCGACTCGATTTCGGTGGTGCACGGTCAGATCCTGATCGCGGCCTCGGCCCCGAGCACCGCAGCCGGCCCGGCGGTCTACCGGGCGCGGCTGGCCGGCCATACCGCCACCCTGACGTCGGTGTTCACCGACACCAGCAGCGCGACCACCGCCAATCTCGGCGCCAGCCGCGGGAAGAAGGAGAAACTGGCACTGACCGACCCGGACTCGACCCAGGTCGTGCCGTCGGTCAGCCCGCGCTTCGCTGGGAACTTCATGCTCGACGCCCAGGGCGACAAGCAACTGATCTTCACCGGTACCGCGGCCACCTCCCATCCCGCGCTGTCGGTGCTGCACACCACCACCGAGGTGAACGACACCGCGTTCGCGACCACACGCCAGGGCACGCTGTACGTGACCGACAATGCAAGCAATTCCCTGATCGCGATCCGCGGCAGCTTCCCGGTTGGCACCGCCTACTCAGCGGTTCCGAAGGACAGCAGCGTGCATCCGGGCACAGTCGGCACGCTGAACCTGTCCACCGGCACCGTGTCCCCGTTCGCCACCGGCCTGGGGAGCCCCGCCGGGATGGTGTTCGTACCCAGCAGCGGCAGCGTCCCGGGCGCCGGCGGCACCAGTGGCCGCCCGTCCGGCAGGGCTCAGGTCGGTGTGGTGCCCGCCGGCGGGGTAGCGACCGGCGTTGGCTCGACCAGCCGGACGCCCATTGGTCTGCTTGCCGCCGGTACCGCCCTGCTGCTGGCTGCCGGCGCGCTGGCCGGTCGTAAGCGGCTGCAGCGCCGGTGAACGCACCTCTCCGTTGGGTGGCCAGGGCGACACCCGCCGCGCTGGCCACCACCGGAGTGGCGCTGCTGCTGGTCGCACCGCGGTGTTCACCGTGACCGGAGTCCGGGAATACGCCAAAGACCAGTTCCCCACCCAACTGGTCTACGCCGACACCAATTGCGCTGCCCTACGGCTGATCACCTGCGGTGGAAGCTTCGACCCGACACACGGGCGCTACCGCGACAACGTCGTGGTCTTCGCCACCCTCTCCGGCTCGAAACCGACCCGAACCCCCGACCGCCGACTCGAACACGACCGGCTGCGGTCATGAGCTTCGTCGGCGTTCGACCACCAACCGGGACATCCGGCCGATGAATTCACGTTCGGGTCGGGCGTCGGAGATCGGCGGTGGTGGGTCGGCCGCCGGGACGGTCCTGGCACCGGAGGGGGCGTTCAACTTCCGGGACATCGGTGGGGACCGGACCGGGGACGGCCGGCAGGTGCGTCGGGGGCTGATCTTCCGCTCGGGTGCCCTTGATGGCCTGACGGGTGCGGGGTGGGCGCGGTTGGCGGCGTTGCGGGTTCACACGGTCGTGGATCTGCGCGCCGATGACGAGGCCCGCGGGGGCCGCGCCGCCGTCGACGGGGTCACGGTGGTGGGGGTCCCGATGTGGGAGGAGGGTGCGGCGGGGACTACGTTGCTGGACCGGGTGCTCCTCCCGGTCGGGGCCCGCCCGGTACAGGTGGTGGCCGCCTACACCGAAGCGAAGGTGCGGTCCTACGTGGGGATGGTCACCGCGCACGCCGGCGGCTTCGGTGCGGTGGTGCGGGTCCTCGCCGCCGTGGGAACGCTGCCGGCCGTGGTGCACTGCGCAGCGGGCAAGGACCGCACCGGGCTCGCCATGGCGCTGGTCCTGCGGGCCGTCGGGGTGCCGGAGGAAGCGGTGATCGCCGACTACGCCCGGTCCCGGGACGGTGTGTCCCCGACGCGGCTGGACCGTTACCAGGCCCGGCTGGCGGCCCTCGGGGTGGCGGTCGCGGACTTCGCTCCGGTATACGCCGCGCACCCGCCGGCGCTGCGGGCGGCGCTGGCCGCCGTGGACGCCGGGTGGGGATCGGTGGCGGGGTATCTGACCGGCCCGGGTGGGGTGCCTCCCGAGGCAGTGGCCGCGCTGCGGGACCGTCTGCTCACCCCCTGAGCACGGTCCGCCGGACCGGGTGACCAGAGAGCGGTTCGACTACCCGGGACGCCGCCGTTGGGTGACCCGGGTTCAGCCGTAACGGCCGCGGGCACCGATCCCGTTGGCCACCAGGATGACGGCGGCGAGCACGACCGCGGTGAGGAAGGCGGCGGCGACGACGTCGGCGCGGCGGGTGCGGTGCACCTTGAGGGTGGTGGGGGTCGCGACCACCCCGAACGCGCGGGCGTCGGCAACGAGGGCCATCGTCCCGGTCGAGCGGAGCGCCCCGACGAGCAGCGGAACAGTCACCGCGGGGACGCAGGTCAGCAGCCGGCCGAGGTAGCCCGGCCACTGCCAGGGCCGGGCCCAGTGGGGGCGGCTGAGGTCCAGCCCGCGGACCTCGACCGCGCGCAGCAGTGTGGTGAGCCGGGTGAACAGGTCGGGGAGGAAGCGCAATGCCACCCCGAGGGCGAACCCGGCCTTGGCGGGGAGTCGGAACTTCCGGAACGCCCAGACCATGTCCGACGGGCTCGTCGTCAGCACCAGTAGCAGGGACGCGGACACCGATACCAGCAGCCGACCGGACTGTTCCGCGCCGTAGGTGAGGCCGCTGATCGAGATCCCGGGGGTGCCGAGCCAGCTGATCGTGGGCGGGAAGCGGAAGTCGACGAGTGGGAGTCCGGCCCGGGACACCGCCGGGTGGAACAACGCCTGGGACCAGATGATCGACACCGCGGGCACCAGGGCCATCGTGAGCAGCGCCCGGACCCGGGACGGCGCCGGGCGCAGGATCAGCCAGGGCACTCCGGTCAGGGCGACCAGGCCGAGGACCGCTCGCCAACTCAGGGCGACGCTGGTGGTGGACACCATGAACGGGTACAGCAGCTTGATCCGCGGGTCCAGCCGGTGGATCGGGCCGTCGCGGACCTCGTAGGAGAAGATGCTGCGCAGTCCGCCGAGCCCGACGAGTTTCACGAACACCGCAGGCAGCGCGACCGGCGCGATGAACACGGCCAGGTAGGCAAGGGCGCTCCGCCCGGCCAGGGTGTGCAGCAGCAGGTCCGTCATGCCGACGTCAGGGCCGGAGCTGCCCGCGTATGCGGTCTCGGATCCAGTGCGCGCACGAGCTCCTCGACGGTGAGGCTCACCCGGGCGACTCCCTCGGGGACGAGCCGGGCGTGCAGGTCCGCGGCGGGTGGAGCCACCAGCTGCGCCGCGGCGAGCCGGTCGGGGTGGGCGAACACCTCGGCGGGTGGACCGTCGGCGACGATCCGGCCGCCGGCGAGGACGGCGAGGCGGGTGGCATAGCGGGCCACGACCCGCATGTCGTGGGTGACCATCACATAGGTCAGGCGGGTCGCGCGGCGCAGACCGTCGAGGAAGGTGAGAATCGCCCGTGCGTGGGCCTCGTCCTGCCCGGTGGTGGGTTCGTCGAGGATCAGCGCCTGCGGGAGATCGACGAGCAGAGCCGCGATCGCGAGCCGTTCGCGCTGACCGGCGCTGAGGGCGAACGGGTCGGCGTCGGCGCGGTCGGTGAGACCGGTCAGGTCGAGCAGCTCCCCGATCCGACCCTCGGGGATCGGCGACCGGCGACCGCCGCCGCGTCGGCGTCGGCGCAACCCGAACTGCAGTTCCTTCAACACCGACGCGGTGAACAGCATGGTGTCCGCCGATTGGAACAGGTATCCCACCTGCCGTGCCTGGCGGGACACGTCGGCGGGGTCGACCCTGTCCCCGTTCAGGGTCACCGTCCCGGCGGACGGGCCCCGGAAGCCCATCGCCAGTTCCATCAGGGACGTCTTGCCTGAGCCGTTGGGGCCGGCGACGGCGAGCCACTCACCGCGGTGGGCGGCAAGGTCCACCTCGGTGAGCACCGACCGGTCGTCGTAGCGGACCGATACCTTCGCCCAGGACAGGATCGGCGGCCCCGTGTCGACGGCTGTGCCAGCGACGCGGGAGCGCTGCGCGGCGGCGGTCAGCGCCGCAGCCGCGGGTGTGCCGGCCAGGCCCTGGTAGGCGTCCTCCACCGACAGCGGGACGGCGCCCGGGAAGTACCGGGGTAGGGCTTGGCCGAGGCGGACCATCTCCGGGACGGCGACCCCGAGGTCGTCCCAGCGACGGGGATCGGTGAACGCCGCGCGGGTCGGGCGGTCCAGGACGACCCGGCCGCGGTCGAGGAGCACGACCCGGTCCACCCACGGGACGACCTCGTCGATGCGGTGCTCGACGAGGACCACGGTCATCTGCTGCTTCCGGTTCAGGGCGCGCAGCACCCGCAGCACGTCCTGGGCGCCGCGGGGGTCCAGATCGGAGCACGGCTCGTCCAGGATCAGCACGCCGGGGCGCATCGCCAGGGTGGCAGCGATCGCCACCCGCTGCTTCTCCCCCCCGGACAGCGACGCGGTCGTCGCTGAGCGCAGATGCGCGGTGCCGGTTGCGGTGAGGGCGTCCTCGACCCGCCGGCTGATCTGCTCCCGGGGCAGTGCCAGGTTCTCCGGTCCGAAGGCGACCTCGGCCTCCACGGTGGGGGTGACCAACTGGCTGGAGGGGTCCTGGAACACGATGCCGACCTGCTGGGCCACCCGTTGCGGCTCCCACGATGCGAGCGCGGCCCCTCCGAGGTGGACGGCGCCGGACAGGTGGCCACGGACCCGGCCGGGGACCAACCCGGCCAGCGCGAGCGCCAGCGTCGACTTCCCACAGCCCGACGGTCCGGCGACGAGCAGGAACTCCCCCGGGGCGATCGTCAGGGAAACCCCCGTCAGGGCCGGCCCCGGAGCGCCGGGGTAGCGGAAGGTGAGATCCGCGACGACCAGGTCTGGCACTAGGACCTGCCGGACGCGGCCCGCCACCGCAGCCCGACCAGCGCGAGGGTGACCACCGCCAGCAGGGCGGCCGCAACGGACATCTCGCCTGCGTCGGACAACCCGAAGCGGTGACGGTCGTCGGGCTGGTAGCCGACGACGTGCATGTAGAGCGCGTCGGCGGCGACCAGCACGGTGAGCACCGCACCGAACATCGCCAACCGGCCGAGGTTCACCCGGCGTCGGCGAGCCGACTCGCCGTCCGCGGCGTCAACGGCCCCACTGCCCGGCTCCTGGCCGGGAGTCGCACGCACCTGCGCGCTCATCGGAGCCCGCCCGCCGCAGCAGCCGGCCCCGCCGGCCGCGGATCGGCAGCCGGTTCCCCGGATGCGCCGTCGACGTCGCTGAAGCCCACACTGGGATCGACGGTGCGGGCCACTCGCAGGGCCAGTGGTGCGCTGATCCCCGCTCCGAGGCTGTTCCCGACGATGTTGAACGCCGAGTACAGCAGGATCTCCCGGCCGGTCTGGGTCGCGCCGGTCAGCAGCGGCGAGATGATCGCCGCCTGGGCGGCGGTCGCCGGGAACGCCCGCAGTGCACCCATCACGAGTCCGTCGACCACGGCCGGGGCCCCGGCCCGCCCGAACACCCGGCCCCGGCGGCCGAGCAGGTAGAGGTCGATGAACACGCCCTGCAGCAGCCCGTACGGCCAGAACAGCGGGCTGGACTCCGACCCGCCGTACAGCAACTGCATGAGCAGGAAGTTCAGGAACACCATTGCGGTCGCCGCTCCGGGCTTGCGGATGATCGCGATTCCGGTCATCAGCAGGAACATGTAGGGCACGTCGTTGACCGCGAACGCGTGCGCCAACGGAACACCCTGGATGAGCGGGGTGATGAACTGGTCCCCGATCAGGTTGTCGTACACCTCCAGCAGCACCCCGAGGATCGCGACGACCAGGATGTCCTGGGTGGTCCAGCGGGAGCTGCTCCGCCCGCGTGCGGCCGCCCGCCGGTTGCTGCGGAACACCAACGCCAGCACCGTGACGCACACCGCGACAATGACCAGGTACACCCCCACCTCCACAGGCAGCGGCAGATGGAACGGCGTACTGCCGGTCCACGAGTGCGGGAACAGACCAGCGAACATCAGCGACCACCAGAGACTCGAGCTGCGATCAGGTCGAGCCGATCGTGCCCACCCCCGGTGAACTCCAGCCGTCGAAGACCCCGCCAGCACGTGTCCACGTCATGAACGACAGCTCAGGACACGGGCGCCCGGTGATCTGACCCGGTGCGGCGCGCTGACAGGTCGCTTGTCGGTTCGATTCGGCGGCGGTCGGCCGCACGTTGCCCACCAACCGTGCGTGAGCACCACCCGCTCAACCCCCGCGGCCCCTGGCACCAGGTCCGCAGGGCTGACCGGCACCCGCACGAGCTGCACCCGGCGGGCGAACTGCCCGACCGAGGTCCCGCTTTCATCGCGAGCTCTTGACCGGCCCGGTCGGGAACGGCTTCCCACCGCTGTCTCGGTCCCCGCCGAACACAGCGCGGACAGGTTGTCCGGGCCGTCCTGCACGCCGGTGAGGGCGTGGACGGCGTCGCGGGCAGCGCAGACCCGGTCATGTGAGCTGCACGCCGAGGGCGGCCACGGGGGAAGCGGGGAGGAGGAAGCGACCCGCTCCCCCCTCCCACCGCTGGCACGCTCGACCCGGCACTGCGCACCCGCGTGACCGGCCGGACCGGCCGACACGCGACGTTGAGGCGGCCAGGCGCCGATACGCTGACCGGCGATGAGCGGGACGAACGGGGCGCGCACCGCGATCAGGGCCGTCCTCCGGTCGCTGCCGACCGCCGTCAGCAGGCCCGCCCGGTCCCTGATCCGCCGTGCCCGCAACGCCGATGCCCGCCGCCTCGCCGCCGGCGTCGTCCGCCGGGTCGGGCGGGTCGGGCGCGCAGTCCCCGGCGGCGCGCGCCTGCTCGCCGCGCGCTGGTCGGTGACCGCGACGTCCTGGTCGACCCTGGCGGTCACCGGGCCGGACGGCATCGCGGTGCGCCGGACCGTCCTGCCCGACGACACCGGGCCGGCGACCCAGGTAGGCGACCTGCTGTCGGTCCGCGTCCCCGACCCGGCCGTGCTGCTCCGGCTGGCCGCCTCGGGGCTGCTCGCCGGGTCGGTCCGCGCGCTTCAGGTCCAGGTCGACCACGCACCCCGCTGGCTGTGGGAGGGCGCGCACGGTTCGGTCCCGGACCCCGGCGACACGGGTCCGACGGCGCTCGCGTGGCGCGCCGCCGGCTCGGGGATCGACGTCACCGCGTCCTGGGACCGGCCGGCGGGGGTCGCGGCCGCACTCGACACCGCTCTGCGAGCAGTGCTCCGGGTCCGCCCCTGGCCACAGGCCGGCGGCCCGCTGCCGGTCACCGACCGCGTCGGCTGGCTCGCCGGCGCTGCGACCCCCGTACAGGGTGTGCTGCTGGACAGGCGTCCGGTCGCCCGGTCCGACGGTCCCGGACCGCTGCGCCCGTTCAGCGACCCGCAGCCGTGGCCCGGGCCCCATCCGGTCTGGTCGCCGCTCGGGGCGCTCGCCTTCCCCCACCGACGGCGACTGCTCGGCGAGCCAGCCCGGTACCGGCTCGCCCGGGCGGCCGCGTCGACCGTGCAGACCACGGCCGTGTTGACGGTCCAGGACACGGACGGGCGCCCGGTTGCGGTGTTGGACGGCTCGGTGTCACCGGAGTCGGTGTTGACGACGTCCGGCCTGACCCGGTACGCGACCCTGCAGCTCGGCGACGACGTCGTCGGTGCGGACTCGGACGCGTGGCTCGGGCTGGTGATCACCGCTCTCGCCACGGGCGGACTCGTGCCGATCCCGACCGGGTCCCGCGGCGCGCGAGTGCTGTCCGGCCTGGGCATTCCCTTCCCCGAGGCGGTCGGGCAGGTGACCGGGCCGGACGGCTACGCCTGGAGCGCGACGGTTTCCCGCGCGGCCGGCGTCCTCGGGGACGCGACGCTGCGGCGGACCGGACTGGCCGTCGCCGTCGGCGGCACTGCGTCCCACGGAGCACTGCTCCCGCTGCCACAGCTGAGCGTCCTGGTGGCCAGCATGCGGCCGGACACGATCGGCGCGCTGCTCGGCGATCTCGCGACGCAGACCTACCCCTCGTTCGAGGTGGTGCTCGGTACCCACGGCTGGACCGCCACTGCCGAGCAGCTCGACCGCTGGTCGGCGCTGCTGGGCCGCCCGCTGCGCGCGGTGGCGCGGGACGCCGACGTGCCGTTCGGCGAGGTGCTCGGCGAGTTGACCCGGTTCGCGGACGGCGACGTGCTCACCAAGGCCGACGACGACGACGTCTACGGCCCGGACCACCTGACCGACCTGGTGCTGGCGTGGCGGCAGACCGGCGCGGACCTGGTCGCGAAGGCGCCGCGGTTCGTGCACCTGGAGGACCCCACCGCCGCCGGACCCGCGGCGGCGCCGGATCCACGGGCCGGGACCACGGGCAGCACCGTGGACCGGTCCTGGGCCGCCTCGGAGGTGTTCGGCCGGACCCCCGCCGGCGGCACGCTGCTGGCCGCCCGGTCGACGCTGCTGGACGCCGGCGGCTGGAGCGGGTCGGTCCGGCACGTCGACATCGACCTGACCGCACGGATCCGGCAGGCGGGCGGGGTCGTCTACCGCACGCACGGGCTCGGCTACGTCTACGTCCGGCACGCCCGCGGCCACACCTGGGCCGTCGACCACTCGGTGTTCCTCGAGCAGGCCGGCGACGTCCTGCCCGGCCTGCCCGGCGCCATCGCCACCGGGCGTCCCGCCGGGTACCGGCTGTGAGCGGGCCAGGTGTGGAGCGGCCCGCCGTGAACGGGCCGGGCCTCGTGCCGGCCGGCAGCGCCGCGTCGGGTCGGCTGGACCGACTCGGGCCGGCGGCCGGCTGGGCGCGCGCGCTGGCCGGCGCGGTCCGCGCCGCCGGGGGGACCGCGTCCTCGGCGGTCCGGCGCGCGCTCCGCGAGCCTGCCGCGCTGCGCGATGCCGAGCGGACGCGGCTGATCAGCGCCGCCGAGGCCGCGCTCGCAACGGCCGGCGGCGGTGCGGAGGCGAGCGATGCTCTGGAAGCTGCGCTCACCGCCTGGCTTGCCGACCCGGACCTGCTGACCGGAGCGTTGCTCACCGAGGCGCAGGGCCGGTACCGCGCCGATCCCGGGCTCCCGGTTCCCTCGGGCCTGGTGGACCTGCCCCTCGACGAGGCGCAGCTGCTGGCTGCGGGACTGCGCCGGCCGGACCGGCCAGGCCACGTCGGTGGGCGGCCGCGGTGATCGTCCCCCGACTGCTCGGCGCCGACCCTGCGCTGGCCGCGACCGACGCGCTGCGGATGCTCGCGACGGCAGGCTGGCCCGACGGCCGCGCCCCCGCCCCGGCGGTGCTCGCCCACACACCGCCCGCCCGGACCAACCCGTTCGCCGACCTGCTCTACCGGGGACTGCCGGGGGCGCGGATCGTTCCCGTCGCGGTGCCCGACATCGCCTCGGCGGCCGCGCTCGCCGAACGGCTCGGGTCGCTCACCGGCGGCGCCGTCGGCTGTGTCGTCCACCTGCACTGGCTGCACCGGGTCACCGCGGCAGCGCGAAGCAGCGCCGACGCGGCAACCGCCGTCGACGCGGTCACCGCCGCACTGCGGGCCGCCCGGCGGGCCGGCGCCCGGGTGGTCTGGACCGTCCACAACCTCGCGCCTCACCGGTCCCGCCACCCCGACGCCGAGCTCGCCCTCCGCCGGGCCGCCGCCGAACTGGCCGACGTCGTGCACGTGATGAACCCGCGTACGCCGGAGCTGGTCGCGGACACCACCCCGCTGGACCCGGCAAAGCTCCGCCTCGTGCCCCACCCGTCGTATGCCGGTGCCTACCCGGACACCGTGACGCGGGCCCGCGCCCGGCAGCGGCTCGGCATCCCGGCGGATGCGGTCGTGTTCGCAGCCCTCGGCAGGATTCAGCCCTACAAGGGCATCGACGTGCTCGCCGACGCCTTCGACGCCCTCGCCGCGGCCGCTCCCGGGCGGTTCCGGCTGGTGGTGGCCGGCGCGGTCGACGGGGTCGGGCCCGGCCCGGTCCGCGCCCGCCCCGGGCCGGTTGACCCCGGGATCGCGGCCCTGCTGCATCGCTTCGCTCGGGCCCGCGATGTCGTCTGCCTGCCGTTGACGGTGCCCGACGACGAGGTCCAGGTCGTCCTGCGTGCCGCCGACGTGGCCGTGGTGCCCAACGTCGCCCCGCTGAACTCCGGGGCGGAACTGCTCGCGCTGACCTTCGGCGTCCCGGTCGTCACCACCGGCGACGTGCCTGCCACGGCGGACTGGGGGGTTGCCGCACCGCCCGGGGACGCCGTCGCGCTGGCCGCTGCACTGCGCGCCGCCGTCGACCGGCTGACCGGGCCGGCCGCGGCCGCCGCGCGTGCCGCGGCCCTGGCCCGCGCGGCCGAGGTCTCACCCGCGGTGGTCGGACCGGCGTTCGCCGACGTCGTCCGGGACCTGCTCGACTCCCCGACCGAGAGCGGCGCTCGCCAAGATCTCAACCGATCGGAGCACCGGTGACGGCTGCGCCCGTGGTCCTGCAGATGACGACCAACGGCACCGGAATGGGTCACCTGTCGCGCCAGGTCGCGATCGGTTCGGCGCTCGCTCCGGCCGCCGACCCGGTGCTGTTCTCGCTGTCCACCGCGATCGCGCAGGTGCTCGGTGCGGGGTCGGCGGCCACCGGCGGGCACGGCACCCCCCGCGGGGAGTACGCGCCCAGCTACCACCGCAACTGGATGCCGGTCCCGGAGTGGCACGGCTACCTGCGCGACCGCCTCGTGGCCCTGGCCCGGGAGACCGGCGCCCGCGTCGTGGGCTTCGACGGTGTCGTCCCGTACCTCGGCCTGCTGCGGGCCAGAGCACTGCTCCCGGATGTCGCCTTCGTGTGGTTCCGCCGGGGGATGTGGCGCCCGGGCACCAACGCGGCCGCACTGCGGGCCGCGCCGTTCTTCGACGCGATCGTCGAGCCGGGCGACCTGGCGGCCGCGGCCGACCGGGGTGCGACGACGCGGCGCACGGATGCGATCCGCGTCGCCCCCGTCACCGCGATGGGCCGGCTGGCACTGCTGGACCGGGTCGACGCGCTGCGGGGCCTCGGCCTCGAACCGGACCGCCCGGCGGTGCTGGTCAACCTCGGCGGCTGGGCCCACCGGCCCCGCCGCCCCGGCGCCGGGTGGTGGTCCTCGGCGGCCGGGACCGTCGTGCAGCAGCTGCTCGCCGGCACCGACTGGCAGATCGCGCTGGTCCGCACGCCGATCCTGGTGGAGGAGGTCCGGGCGGCACAGACCGACCGGCTGCACGTGATCGGCAACGTCTACCCGCTCGCCGCCTACCTGAACGCGTTCGAGGCGGCGATCGCCGAGGCCGGCTACAACGGCTTCCACGAACTGCTGCTGGCCGGGGTTCCGACGCTGTTCGTCCCCAAATCGACCCGGACCGACGACCAGGCCGCCCGCGGACGGTGGGCCGCGGCCACCGGTGTCGGCCTGTTCGCGCCCGACCGGGCCGACGTGCCGCTGCAACTGTCCCGACTGCTGGACCCGAAGGTGCGCTCGGACCTGTCGACCGTGGCCGAACACCTGTCGCGGGACAACGGTGCCCGGGCGGCCGCCGATGTCGTGACCGGACTGATCTCCGACCGCTTCCGGCACCGACCCGGCATGGCCGAGCGGCGCCGGGTAACGGTGCTCGAGTCCAAGGCCCGGGTCGCCCGGGTCATCGGGCCGGCCGCGACCGACCGGTTGCGCAGCCTGCGCGGCCGTGGCGCGGCGGCTGGCGCCCAGGGACCGGCGCGGCGCATCGTCGCCGACCCGGAACTGGTCACCGACCTGGCGACGGTCGACCTGCTCGCCAGCCGCCCCGTCGAGCACGTGCTCCCGGGCACCTCCCCGGGGTACCTGGCCGTCCGCGAGCAGCTTGCCCGGACCTACTACCGGGTTCCGCCCGGTTGGCGCCGGCCCGCACTCGACAGCTGAGCAGCGCGGCGGGGGTCTGCTCCCGTAAGGTCGCCCGTCGTGCAGCGACGAGACCTGGCCATCGCCGACGCTTTCGAGCTGACCCCGCGGGTGTTCCCCGACGACCGCGGTCTGTTCCTCGAGTGGTACCGGGCCGAGGACCTGACCGAGGCCGCCGGACACCCGCTGGACCTGGCGCAGGCGAACTGCTCGGTCTCCAGGCGGGGGACGTTGCGTGGCATCCACTTCGCCGACGTCCCGCCCGGTCAGGCCAAGTACGTCACCTGCCTGTCCGGCGCCGTGCTGGACGTGGCCGTGGACATCCGCGTCGGCTCACCGACCTTCGGCCGGTGGGACTCGGTGCGGCTGGACACCACCGACCGCCGGGCGATCTACCTCGGCGAGGGACTCGGGCACGCCTTCCTGGCGCTGACCGACGACGCGGTCGTCACCTATCTGTGCTCGACCGGCTACGACCCGGGCGCCGAGCACGGCGTGCACCCGCTGGACCCGGAGATCGGTATCGACTGGCCGGCCGACGTCGAGCCGCTGCTGTCGCCCAAGGACGAGGCGGCGCCGTCGCTGGCGCAGGCCCGGGCGGCCGGACTGCTGCCGGACTACGCCGCCTGCCGCAGCCACATCGACTCCCTCGCCGGCTGATGCCCGCGACCTCCGGGCAGGCGCTCGTCGTCGCCCACCACCACACGTCCTCACCGGGCTGGGTCGGCCGCTACCTGGTCGATCGCGGGTACACCCTCACCTTCGTCACGCTCGGCAACGAACGGCCCGTCGACCTACCCGCCCCGGACGGCTTCGACGTCGTCGCCGTCCTCGGCTCCGCCCACTCGGTGACCGAACTGGACGATCCCGCCGCCCCGAGTCGGCGGTGGATGGCGGCCGAGGTCGACTGGATCGCCGGGGCCGTGACCGCCGGCGCGCGGGTCCTCGGGATCTGCTTCGGCGCCCAGGCGATGTCCCGGGCCCTCGGCGGGACCGTCACCCGGATGCCGGCCACCCAGGTCGGCTGGTACGACCTGGTGCCGGCCGACGGCGCCGACCCGGTGCTCGCCGGGCCCTGGCTGGAGTACCACGACGACCGGTTCACCGTGCCGGACGGTGCCAGGCTGCTGGCGGCCGACCGGTTCTGCCCCCAGGCGTTCACCATCGGGCGGTCGCTGGCGGTGCAGTTCCACCCGGAGGCCGACCTGGCGATCGTCCAGGCCTGGGTAGATCGCTTCCCGACCGACGCGGCCGGGTTGGCGGTCGGCGTGGACCGGCACACCCTGCTCCCCCGGACGGCGGCCGCCCAGGCCGCCTCGGCCCAGCGGTGCCTGTCGGTGATGGACGCCTTCCTGGCGCTTGGGTCCGCGGACGATGCACACCAGGACGACGCACACCAGGACGACGCCGCGGACCTGCTGGCCTGCTGACGCCCTGGCCGGCGTCGAGTGGCGGCCTGGTCCCGCTCACCGGGCGGAACGCGCCACTCGACGCCGGTTCATTCCAGTGCGCGCCGGATCTGGGCCACGACGCGGTCCGGCCGCTCAGTCACGTCGGACCAGGTGAACCGCAGGACCGTCCAGCCGGCCAGTACCAGCGCGTTCTACCGGGCCCGGTCACGCTGGAAGCGGTCGGGGTCGATGTGCGAGGCCCAGCCGTCCACCTCGACCGCGAGCCGACACCCCGGGAGCGCCAGGTCGGTCCAGCACCGCGGGTCCGTCGACGGGTCGACCGGCAAGGAAGTGCACCATCGCGCTCTCGCACCGAACGGTCCGCATCCCGCCGACGACCAGCGTCGAGCGGACCGACACACTCGACCGGGTGACCCGTGTCCCGGCCGGCGCGGCCCCACGCCACGCGGTCGGCACCACCAGATGGGGGACGGCCGGGCGCTCGCTGAGCACACCGACCCGCCACAGGGCCCCGGCGGAGGTGACGGCGGACCCGGCGACCGCCAGGTGTGCGGCCCACACCGCCGTCGCCCGCTCCAGCCGGAGGGCGGTGACGCGGTAGGTGGCGCGGTTCACCCGGCGCCACTCCCCGGACGCGAGTCGTCTGCCGATCGCACTCCCGGACAGGCCGTGGGCGTGGGCCTGGGCTGCGGCGATCACCGAGCCCTGCCGGGCGGCCAGGGCCAGTAGCGCCCGGTCCGCCTGGGTACCCACGGCACCACCGAACACAGGCGGGGCCTCCGCGCCGGCCAGGGCGGCACAGCCGGTGGACGACGGCCAGGCTCGCACTCGCGTCGAGTGGCGGGTCGGTCCCGCTGACCGGGACAACCGCGCCACTCGACCGGAGTCGCGGCCCGGCACGGTCGGGCCGGCGTCAGCGCCAGGCGGCGGCCAGGTCGGGCAGTACCCGGGTGAGGGTGGCGTCCCAGTCCGGCAGCCCGGGGAGACCGGCGGCCGCCCAGCGGTCGTGGCCGAGGACGCTGAACGCCGGCCGCGGGGCCGGACGGGGGAAGGCGTCGGTGGTGGTGGGTCGGACCCGGGCCGGGTCCAGCCCGGCGAGCTCGAACACGCGCCGGGTCAGCCCGTACCAGGTCGTCGACCCGGCAGCGGTCGCGTGGTAGGTCCCGGGGGCGGCGCCGGCGTCGACGAGCCGCACGATCGCCGCCGCCACGTCCCCGGTCCAGGTCGGTTGCCCCCGCTGGTCCTCGACCACCGAGACGGTGTCCCGCTCGCCGGCCAGGCGCAGCATCGTCCGGACGAAGTTGGCGCCGTGCTCGCCGTAGATCCACGCGGTCCGGACCGTCCACGACGAGTCCGGCAGCGCTGCCCGCACCGCCCACTCCCCGGCCGCCTTGGTGCGGCCGTAGGCCGAGGCGGGCGCCGGAACGGCGTCCTCCGGGTACGGCTCGGTGGCGGCGCCGTCGAACACGTAGTCGGTGGACACGTGCACCAGCCGCGATCCGACGGCCGCGCAGGATGCGGCCAGCAACGCGGGCGCGACCGCATTGAGCCGGAACGCCGCCGGCTCGGCGGTCTCCGCGGCGTCCACCGCGGTGAAGGCCGCACAGTTCACGACGACCCCGCCCGGACCGGCATGGGTCGCGACCGCCTCGTAGACCGCCTCGGCATCGGTGACGTCCAGGTAGGCCCGACTCAGCGCGGTCACCCGGCGGCCACCGCCGAGCAGGGCGCCGACCACGTCGTGCCCGAGCATCCCGCCGGCCCCGGTGACCAGCCAGCGGGTCCGCCCGACCTCTGCGCCGCTGGGCGCCCCGCCGCTCGCGACCGAGGAACCCGTCACCGGCCGAGGCCGGCGTAGGCGGCCTCGGTGGCCTGCTTGGCCGGCTGCCACCAGTCCCGGTTCTCGTCGTACCAGCGGACCGTGTCGGCCAGCCCCGCCTCCAGGTCGAGGTACCGCGGGGTCCAACCCAGCTCGGTGCGCAGCCTGCCGGCATCGATCGCGTACCGCAGGTCGTGGCCCGGGCGGTCCGGGACGAAGTCGAACCAGTCCTCGGGCCGACCGAGCAGCCGCAGGATCGTCCGGACCACGGTGACGTTGTCGGCCTCGCCGTCCGCGCCGATCAGGTAGGTGTGCCCCATCCGGCCGCGGTCGAGGATCGCGTGCAGCGCGTGGTTGTGGTCGTCGACGTGGATCCAGTCGCGGACATTGGCGCCGGTCCCGTAGACCTTCGGTTTGACCCCGGACAGCACGTTGGTGACCTGCCGGGGGATGAACTTCTCCACGTGCTGGTAGGGGCCGTAGTTGTTGCTGCAGTTGGAGATCGTGGCCGCGACGTCGAACGAGCGGACCCAGGCCCGGACCAGCAGGTCCGCACCCGCCTTGGTGGCGGAGTAGGGGCTGGACGGGTTGTACGGGGTGTCCTCGGTGAACCGCTTGGGGTCCTCCAGCGCCAGGTCGCCGAAGACCTCGTCGGTGGACACGTGGTGCAGCCGCGCGCCGTGCCGCCGGACCGCCTCCAGCAGCTGGAACGTGCCCAGGTAGTTGGCGTCGAGGAAGGGCCGCGGGTCGTGCAGCGAGTTGTCGTTGTGCGACTCGGCGGCGAAGTTGACGACGACGTCGGTGGCGGACACCAGTGAGTCCACGAGTGCGGGGTCGGCGATGGAGCCGCGCACGAACCGGATCCGGTCCGCCACCGGCGCCAGGTTCGCCTCGTTGCCGGCGTAGGTCAGGGCGTCCAGGACGGTGATCTCGTGCTCGGGCCGTTCGGCGACCGTCTGGTGGACGAAGTTGCTCCCGATGAACCCGGCACCGCCGGTGACCAGCATCCGCATGGCCCGACGATAACGGCCGGTAACGTCGCGGCCCATGCGCGGCATCATCCTGGCCGGCGGGTCCGGCACCCGGCTGCACCCGATCACCCTCGGCGTCAGCAAGCAGCTGGTCCCCGTCTACGACAAGCCGATGGTCTACTACCCGCTGGCGACGCTGATCCTGGCCGGCATCCGGGACGTGCTGGTGATCACCACCCCGCACGACGCCGAGCCGTTCGCCCGGTTGCTCGGCGACGGCTCCCAGTTCGGGATCTCCATCAGCTACGCCACCCAGGCGGAGCCCAACGGGCTGGCCCAGGCCTTCGTCATCGGTGCGGACTTCCTCGACGGCGGTCCGGCCGCGCTGGTCCTGGGCGACAACATCTTCTACGGCTCCGGGCTGGGGACGCGGCTGACCCGGTTCACCGAGCTGTCCGGCGGCGCAATTTTCGCCTACCGGGTCAGCGACCCGACCGCCTACGGCGTCGTCGAGTTCGACGCCGACGGCCGGGCACTGAGCCTGCAGGAGAAGCCGGCCAAGCCCCGCAGCCCCTATGCCGTGCCGGGGCTGTACTTCTACGACGCCGACGTCGTGCCGATCGCGCAGGGCCTGGCGCCCTCGGCCCGCGGTGAGTACGAGATCACCGACGTGAACCGGGTGTACCTCGAGCGCGGCGCCCTGCAGGTCGAGGTGCTCCCCCGGGGGACGGCGTGGCTGGACACCGGCACCTTCGACTCGTTGATGGACGCCGGCGAGTTCGTCCGCACCGTCGAGCACCGGCAGGGCCTGAAGATCGGCTGCCCGGAGGAGGTCGCCTGGCGGCGCGGCTTCCTGTCCGACGACGAGCTGCGCGAACGCGCCCAGCGGCTCGTCAAGTCCGGGTACGGGACCTATCTGCTCGGGCTGCTCGGCACCGAGCGCTGATCCCGGATCGGCTCTGATCCCGGATCGGCGCTGATCCCGGATCGGCGCTGATCCCGGATCGGCGCGGCCGGGCGCCCGCTCGTGGGGTGGCCGGTCCGATACTGTCGTCCGGGCCTCGCGAGCCGGGGCGGACGCCTCGACACGAACAGAAGCCGAGTGCGACATGAGGGGGACTGCATGGCTTCCGCCGGTTTCGACCAGGACGTCGTCGTCATCGGCGGGGGCGGGCACGTCGGGTTGCCGCTGGCCATCGCCTTCGCCAGCCGCGGGCTGAGGACCGCCGTGTACGACGTCAGCGAGACCGCGGTGAAGCTGGTGTTGGACGGCCAGCTGCCGTTCCTCGAGCCCGGCGCGCCGCCGGTGCTGGCCGCCGCCCTGGCCGCCGGGAACCTGACGGCGACCACCGACCCCACGGTCGTCGCGACCGCCCGGACCGTCGTGGTGGTCATCGGCACCCCGGTGGACGAGCACCTCAACCCGGACCCGACCGCAATCCCCCGCGCGCTGGGCGAGGTCACCCCGTACCTGCGCGACGGGCAGCTGCTCGTCCTGCGCAGCACCGTCTACCCCGGGGTCACCGCGCTGGTCGAGCGGATGGTCGCGGGCCTCGGCATCGACGTCGAGGTGGCCTTCTGCCCCGAGCGGATCGCCGAGGGCAAGGCGATGGAGGAGCTGTTCAGCCTCCCGCAGCTGGTCTCGGCCCGGACCGACACCGCGCGCGCCAGGGCCGCGGAGCTGTTCGGCCACCTCACCGACTCCGTCGTCCACCTGGAGCCGGAGGAGGCCGAGCTGGCCAAGCTGTTCACCAACACCTGGCGCTACATCAAGTTCGCGACCGCGAACCAGCTCTACATGATGGCCAACGACCGGGGCCTGGACTTCGACCGGATCCGCGCCGCGCTGGGTCAGGACTACCCGCGGGCCGCCGACATGCCCGGGGCGGGCTTCGCGGCCGGGCCGTGCCTGTTCAAGGACACGATGCAGCTGGCCGCGTTCAGCGACAACCAGTTCGGCCTCGGCCACGCGGCGATGCTGGTCAACGAGGGCCTGCCGCTCTACGTCGTGTCCCGGCTGGAGAAGCGGTTCGACCTGCCCCAGGTCACGGTCGGCATCCTCGGCACGGCGTTCAAGGGCGGATCGGACGACACCCGGTCCAGCCTGGCCTACAAGCTCAAGCGGATCCTCGCCTTCCGCGCCGGCGGGGTGCTGACCACCGACCCCTACGTCAGCACCGACCCGACGCTGCTACCGCTGGCGGAGGTCCTCGAGCGCTCCGACGTGCTGGTCATCGGGGCGCCGCACCCGGACTACCGGGACCTGCAGACCGACCTCCCGGTCGCGGACGTGTGGAACCTGCTCGGCGCCGGGGTGGTCATCTGATGGTCGCGGCAGCCGGCGAGCCACGGGTCTCCGTCGTCCTGCCCGCCTACAACGAGGGCGACTCGGTGATCCCGGTGCTCGACCGCCTGTTCGAGGCGGTGACGCTGCCGTGCGAGGTCCTCGTCGTCGTCGACCTGCCCACCGACCCGACCGTTGCGGTGGTGGAGAAGTACCGGGCCGACGAGCCGCGGCTGCGTTGGGTGCTCAACACCTACGGCCGTGGGCCGGCCAACGCGATCCGCTTCGGCATCGCCGCCGCCGCCGCCCCGGTCGCGGTCGTCACGATGTCCGACGGCAGCGACGACCCGCAGCAGATCGACGAGCTGACCCGGCTGGTCGAGCGCGGGGTCGTCGTCGCGTCGGCCAGCCGGTACATGCCCGGCGGCCAGCAGGTCGGCGGGCCGCTGCTGAAGGGCGCGATGTCGCGGGTCGCCGGGCGCAGCCTGTACCACCTGGCCCGCGTCGGGACCCGGGACGCGACCAACTCCTTCAAGGCCTACTCCACCGACTTCGTGCACGAGGTCGGGATCGCCAGCCGTGCCGGGTTCGAGATCGGGATCGAGCTGACCGCCAAGGCCCGTCGGCTGCGACGCCCGGTCGCGGAGATCCCGACCATCTGGCTCGACCGGTCCTTGGGGATTAGCAACTTCAAGCTGCGCAAATGGCTGCCGGAGTACCTGCGCTGGTACCTGCACGCATTCGGCAAGGACTCGGCCACCCCGGCACCTGCGGCAACGCCCGAAGCCGCGGCAGTACCGGCACCCGCTCCCCCGGCCGACGCCCCACCCGAGCACACCCACACGTGAGGACAGCAGTGGCAGAGACAGTCCTGGTCACCGGCTCGGCCGGCTTCATCGGCGGCTATGTCGTCGAGGAGCTGCTGCGTCGCGGCTACGCCGTCACCGGCATCGACAACTACTCCAAGTACGGCCGGGTGGAGAAGTCCTACGACTCGAACCCGAACTACGCCTTCTACGAGGGCGACGTCCGGGACGCGGACCTGATGACCAAGCTGGCCGGGGACGCGGACCACCTCATCGCCGGGGCCGCGCTGATCGGCGGGATCTCCTACTTCCACACCTATCCCTACGACCTGCTCGCGCAGAACGAGCAGATCATCGCGGCGACCTGCGACGCGGCCATCAAGGCCAGCAACGGCGGCATCGGCCGGCTGAAGAAGGTCACGTACCTGTCCAGCTCCATGGTGTTCGAGTCCACGCCGCACTGGCCGAGCAAGGAAGGCGACGAGCGGCTGATCCCGCCGCCGCTGAGCTCGTACGGGTTTCAGAAGCTCGCCGTGGAGTACTTCGCCCGCGCCGCCTGGGACCAGTACCAGCTGCCGTTCACGATCGTCCGCCCGTTCAACTGCGTCGGTACCGGCGAGAGCCGGGCTCTCGGTGACGTCGAGATCGACTCGGGCAACGTGAAGCTGGCGATGAGTCACGTCGTCCCCGACCTGGTGCAGAAGGTCCTCAAGGGTCAGGACCCGCTGCACGTGCTCGGCGACGGCAGCCAGGTCCGCCACTACACCTATGGCGTCGACCTTGCCCGAGGCATCGTCGAGGCGATGGCCAACCCGGCGGCCCGCAACGACGACTTCAACCTCTCCACGGCGGAGTCCACGACCGTCCGCCGGCTCGCCGAGGTCATCTGGGGAAAGATCAACGGCCCGGACGTGCCGCTGACCATCGTCAGCGACGACCCGTTCACCTACGACGTGCAGAAGCGGATCCCCGACGTCAGCAAGGCAGAGCGGGTGCTCGACTACCGGGCGACCACGACCCTGGACGAGATGCTCGACGAGGTCATCCCGTGGATCCGCGACGCGGTCGCCGCCGGCAGAATCTGAGGTGGCGGTCCGGTCCGACTGGTCCGGACGGACCGACCCGTCCGGTGCGGCGCGCAGCGGTCCCGGGTCCGACGGCGACCTGCGGGTCTGGTCCGCCCGGCACCTGATCTCCCTGCTGGTCGCCGTGCCCGTCCTGCTCGTGGCCAACCGTGGGCAGTGGTTCTTCAAGGACGACTGGGAGGCGATCACCCGGCGACTGGGGCAACCGGGCGGGGTGTCGATCTGGGCACCGCACAACGAGCACTGGACGACGTTGCCGATCCTGGCCTTCCGGGTGCTGTTCGCCGGCTTCGGCCTGCGGACGTACTGGCCGTGGATCGTGCTGCTGATCGCTGTCCACCTGGTCGTCGTGCACATGGCCTGGCGGCTGTGTGTGCACTCCGGGGCCGGCCCCGGAGTCGCCACCGTCGTCGCGCTGATCCTCGCCGTCCTGGGGTCCGGGGCCGAGAACCTGCTGTGGGGTTTCCAGATCGGCTTCGACGGGGCCGTCGCGGCGACGTTGGGGATGGCCGTGCTGCTGGACCACCCGCAGTTGAGCCTTCGACGGGGTGTCGCGGCGGTGGCGCTCGCCGTCATCGCGCTGATGTGCGCCGGCGTCTCGCTGCCGCTGCTGATCATTCCTGGGCTCGTCTGCCTGTTTCGGCACCGGGTGCTACGGACCGCGGCGATCTTCGTGGTACCCGCGGCGGTCTATCTGACCTGGTACCGGTTGGAGGGTTCAGCCGCCACCGTCGCCAGCCCCGGCTCGCCTGGCCAGTACCTGCGCTATGTGGTCACCGGCCTGTGGGACTCGGTGGCGGATGCGGGCGGCACCAGGGCGGCCCCGGTGGTCGCCGGAATCGCGCTGGTCACCGCGGTGATGCTGGTGCTGCGTCGACCGGGGACGCTGTCCCACCCTGCGGTCGTGCTCCAGGCGGCGTCGGCGCTGGCCGTGCTGGCCCTGTTCGTGTCGATCGGCGTCGGACGGGCCAGCCTCGGGGGTGCCCAGGCAGGGTCGAGCCGGTACGTCTACCTCGCGGCGATGGCCGGTGCGCCCCTGGTCGCCGGTGCGGCCGGTGTCCTGCTGCGGTGGCGGCCTCGGCTGACGGCCCTTCCCCTCGCGGCGGTCGCCTTGTTCGCGCTGCTGACCAACGTGCTGGCGTTGCAGGCCAGAGCCGATGTCGAACGCGTCCGCGAGCAGCACACGAAGGAGGACGTGACCGCCGCGTACCTGCTGGCACGCGCGGGTGAGCCGCTGCTGAACGTCTCCGCCGATCCCCAGTCGGGCTTCAGCAACGCGGCGGCGATCGTCGCGCTGGACCGCCGCGGTGCATTCGGGAACCGACCCGGACGTGTCCCGTCGGCGACGTTGGCCGACGAGCGGCTGAGGTTGCAACTGGCGATGCATCCGGGCCGGGTCCCGGCCGGGACCCGGCCCGTCGGCGTCCGTGCCGCGCCGGGGACCACCGCCCGCCGGGTTGGGAGCTGCACGGTGTTCGACCGCGTCCCCGGCGGCCGGGAGCAGATGCTGGTCGCAACCATCGGCGGCCCGGGCTCGACCACACTGGCCGCTGGGAGCCCGGGGGCGGTGACGGCCGAATTCCTGTACTCACCGGCCAACCCGCTCGCCGGCGCCATCCTCGTGGAGCAGGTGCTCAGCTACCCGTCGACCCTGACCTGGCTCGGCCGTCGCGGAACCGTCCGGTTGACGTTTCCGGGGCCTAAGCCGACGACCGTCTGCCCGCCCGGGCGGGCCCCGTAACCCCGCCCGCGGGGGGTCCCGTCGCGTCGAGGACGGGGCGGGCGGCACCCAGGTTCCGGGCAGGCGCGCGCCGGGCGGGCGCGCGCCGGGCAGGGGCACGCAGTGCACAGGCGCGCCGGGCGGGGGCACGCGGCGAGTGGGCACACCGCCTCCAGCGGGCGGCCGGGTTGCTCGTCCCGGGACACGCGGTCGCCGGGGGTTCGCCGCGGCGCGCGACCGCGGCAGTGTCCGTCGTGGTTGCCGTTCTCGCCGTCTTCGCCAACCTGATCCGCCAGCCCGGATCGGCCGTCGACAACCTCTGGGCGGAGGACGGTCGGATCTTTCTCACCCAGGCGTGGCAGCACCCGGTCTGGGACACGGCGGTGGACCCCTACAACGGCTACCTGCACCTCTTTCCCCGCCTTGCCGCCGCGCTCGCCGCCGCGCTGCCCGTCGGTGCCGCGGCCGCCGCGATGGCCGTCGCCGGGGCGATCGCCGCGGCGATCGCGGCGGTAGCTGTCGTGGTCGGCAGCGAGGGACACCTGCGTAGCCTGCCGGCCCGGGCGGGGCTCGGCGTGGCGGTCGGCCTCTTCCCGGCGGCCGGCTTCGAGATCGCCGCGAACGCCGCCAATGCCCACTGGTACCTGATGGCCGCCACCTTCTGGATGCTGCTGTGGACGCCGCGGACGCGGTTGGGGGCCGCGGTGTCCACCGGGGTGGTGTTCCTCACGGCGACCAGCGACCCGCTCACCGCGCTGCTGGCCCCGCTCGCGTTGGTCCGGCTGGTGGCGGGCGGCCGGGGTAGCCGGGTCGTCGTCGCCGGACTGGTCGCGGGCCTCGCCGCGCAGGTCCCCGCCGTGCTGACCCAGTCCCTGCAGCCGCCCGTCGGCCGGCCGACGGCGTCCGCGGTGACCGGAGCCTATCTGCGGCGGATCGTCGGCGGCGCGGGAGCCGGTTTCAGCGCCGACCACGATGCCGGCCGGGCCGCGGTCACCGCCTCCGTCGCGCTGCTCGCCGGGCTCACCGTCCTCGCCGTCCTGGTGGCACGCCGCCGCGGCCGGACAGCCGTCCTGCTCGCCGCCTGCGTGGTCTGGTCGATGGTGATGTTCACCGTCCCGGTCGCGTTGCGATGGTCCCCGATCTATCTCGACCGGTCCCATCCGACGCTCGGCACCCGGTACTCGCTCGTGCCGTGGCTGCTCGTGCTCGTCGTCGGCGCGGCGGCCGTCGACGCGGTCGCCCAGCGGTGGCGGGTCGCCGGGGCGCTGGTCGGGCTCGCCTGGATCGCCGCCGTGGTCGCCGTCTGCGTCCCCAGCCTCGGGGAGGGCACGGCGCGCGCGCCTTCCTACAGCGCCCAGCTGCCGCACGCCCACCGGGTCTGTGACCTGTTGCCCGGCCCGGCGACCATGCGGCTGGCGGCATCGCCCGGCCCGAGCTGGGATCTCGTGCTGCCCTGCGCGAGGCTGCGGAACAGCCGATGAATGCGACCGCCGCGCGAGCCGCCCGCGCAGCACCCGGGCCGGTCGCCCGCCCGGCGGTGCAACGGCTGTTCGCGCCCCTCGTTCCGGCCGCTCCGGCACCCCGGGTCGCGGACCTGCTGCTCGCAGCGGCCGCCGGCGTCGCGGGGGCGCTGGTGTTCCTGTTCCGCCAGCGCGGCAGCGCACTGGACAGCCCTTGGGCCGAGGACGGTGCGGTGTTCCTGTCCGGCGCGTGGCGGGACGGGACGGGGAGCCTGTTGGAGCCGTACGCCGGTTACCTGCACCTGTTCCCGCGGGCGGTCGCGCTGCTCGCGGCGGCCGTACCGGTCCGCGACGCCGCGGCTGTCCTCGCGGTGGCCGGCGTCCTGCCTGCCGCGCTGGCCGCCGCGACGGCGGTCGTCGCCACAGCCGCGTGGATCAGGTCGACAGCCTTGCGAGCGGTGCTGGGCGTCTTCGTGGTCGTGCTGCCGTTCGGTGCGGCCGAGGTCGCCGCGAACGTCGCGAACGCACACTGGTTCTTCATCGCCAGCGCGGCGATCGCCCTGACCTGGCGGACCGCCTGGCGCCCGGCGACCTGGTGGACGGCCGTGGTGGTCGCCCTGGCTGCACTCTCGGATCCGTTGACCGGCCTCTTGCTTCCCCTGGCGGTGGTCCGCCTGCTCGCCGGACCCGTGGACCGCAGCCGAAGGCGGCCCTGGACGCCGGTGGTGGCGCCGGTCGCGGTGCTGCTCGCCGGCCTGGCCGTCCAGGCCGGTCCCGCGCTGGGCAGCTTCGGGGCCACCCGCAGCGGCCGGGGCCGGCCGGCCCCGGCCGCGGCCGGGCTCATCCGCGAGTTCGTTCGGCACGTCCCCGCTGTCGTCGTCCTCGGGGAGAACCACGCGCGGTCCGCGGGCAGCGGTCTTCGACTGGTCTGCGTCGGGATCGTGCTGCTTGCTGTCGTGCTGGTGGCCGTCCGCCGGCCCGCGGTGCTCCCGGCCGTGACCGTCGGGCTGTTCTATACGGCGCTCTACTGGATGGTGCCGAACGTGCTGCGCTCGACACTTCAGGTCCAGGCCCGCGGGCTCTCCTCGTTCGCTGCCAACTCCCGGTACTCGGTGATCCCGATCCTGCTGCTCACGACCATCCTGCTCATCGGGGTCGACAGTCTGGCCGGCCCCGGCCGCGGCCCGGTTTCCCCCGGATCGCCGCGACGGCCCGGATCCCCTGCAGTCACCGGCGTGGCCCGGCACCGCGCGGTGGTCGCCGCGGTCCTGGCCCTGGCCGCGGCCGGATGGGTACTGCGGGTCGACATCCCGGGCCTGGGGACGGGGGCGGCGCGGGCGACATCGTGGGACCGCGGGGTCGTCGCCGCGACCGCACAATGCCGCGCCCGGCCGCAGGTCACCGACGGCACGGGCGGCACCGACGGCACGAGTGGCATCGTCGCCATCCCGATCTCACCGCGCGGTTGGGCGGCGCGGATCCCGTGCAGCCGCCTGCTTCGGTGACTGACCGTAGACCTCGGTGCGTCGCGAGGTAGCGGGTGCCTGGTCAGTGGGGTCGTTGATCGGTACGGTTACGCGCGCACCGGTGGTCCGGTCCGCCCGGTCACCACCTGGACGCCGAGCCCCGCGCCGGCACCAACAGAGGACGCCGTGATGACGACGATCGCCAAGGCCGAGCAGACCGCCGGCACCCTCTCCGGAACCGACGAAGGCGAGCAGCTGCGCCGGCTGTACGCCGGGCGGTTCGATCCCGACGTCCAGTTCCGGACCGCCATGTGGTCCGTCCTGTGCGCCGACTTCTTCAGCCGTTACGTCCGTCCGGAGCACACGGTGCTCGAGGTGGCAGCGGGGCACTGCGAGTTCATCAACCACATTCCCGGCAGGCGCCGCATCGCGCTGGACCTGAACCCGGACGTCCGGCACCACGCCGGGGCCGGGGTCGAGGTAATCGTCGGGTCGTCCAGCGATCTGTCGCCGATCGAGGACGGCAGCGTCGACGTCGCGTTCGTCAGCAACTTCTTCGAACACGTCCCGCGCGAGGTGATCCTGGCGACGCTGGGTGAGGTCCGCCGGGTCCTGCACCCGAACCGGGGGCGACTACTGGTCCTGCAGCCGAACATCCGGTTCTGCGCCAAGGACTACTGGATGTTCTTCGACCACATCACCGCCCTGGACGACCGCAGCCTGACCGAGGCGCTCGGGCTCGGCGGATTCGACGTCGAGCAGATGATCCCCCGGTTCCTGCCGTACACGACCAAGAGCCGGCTTCCCCGGTCGCTCGGCCTGGTGCGGGCCTACCTGAGGGTGCCGCTGCTGTGGCAGGTGTTCGGCGCCCAGTGCCTGGCGGTGGCGCAGCCCCGGACGGGCTGAGGCCGCGAGCCGATTGTCAGGAGTCGCCGGCCGACCGTCAGGACTTGCGGGCCGCAAGGGCTGCGTCGAACAGGCGTCGGGCACGGGCGTCGAAGGTGTGGTGTGTCAGCACGTCGGCGGCCGCGGCGGCGCGCGAGTCCTCGTCGCCGAACAGCTCCCCCGGGTCCGCGAGCAGCAGCTCGTGCAGCTCGTCGGGGGTGCCGAAGCTGCGGACCGCGTCGCCGAACACCTCGGTCAGGCCCTCGACCCGGTCCGACACCGCCCGTCCGGTGCTGGCGACGACGTCGAACAGCCGGTTGGACAGGAAGCCGGCGGCCCGCATGTCGTCCCAGTGGTCGTTCAGCACCACGCCCGCCGAGGCGTAGTGGGCGGACAGCTCGTCGTTGGGGATGTAGGCGCCGCGCAGGTTCTCCTCCGGGATCAGCCCGTGCCAGCCGCCGCCCCAGACGGCCAGGTCCGGACGGGCGGCCAGCGCCTGCTCGACGACCGGGCGCATGATTCGGCGCGAGTTCCCGACGAACAGCACCGGCTCGTTGCCCCGCGACCGCCGCATCCCGGGGTGGAACAGGTGCGGGTCGGTGCACTGCAGCAGCGGCTCCACGGGGCGGCCAGCAGTCACCGACATCGCTCGGGCCCACTGCGCGGATGCCGCGAAGGCCAGGTCGAACCCGGCGACCTCGGCGGCACCCACGTCGTCCGGGTGACTGATGACCCAGAGCAGGTTCACCACGCCCGGGTCCGGCTCGACCCGGGTCAGACCGCGCAGCACCAGCACGACGTCGTCCAGGTGGCCGGCCGGTCGCCGCGCCGCGGTGTCCCGCGGCTCGACGACGACCTGCTGGCCGAGCCGGCGCAGGGCGGCCGCGAGGGACTGGGCGAAGTGCCAGTCGCCCCAGGACCGCCGGCCTGGTCCGGCCGGCGCAGCGGTCTGCACGACCCAGCGCAGGGCCGGCTGCCCGGCGGAGATCCCGTCCGGCACCCGGACCGGGTCGCGGACGACGACCGGGGACGGGACCACCACCCCGTCCCGCCCCCGGGCGGTGGTGACGTGGGCCAGGCGGGTCCCGGTGGGAGCCCAGGCGCGGGCCGCGCTGTCCGGCAACGAGCCGCCCCACCGCTCGGCCAGCAGGCGCTGGTCCCAGCCGGCGCCCCGCCCGGTCAACGGCAGTGGCCCGGTGGCGATCGAGGCGACCGACGTCACCGTCACACACCGCCCGCCCCGGGCGGCCAGCAGGCTGCGGGACAGGTCGACGTCCCAGAGCCCGGTCGCGTAGATGGGGTCCAGTCCGCCGACGGCGAGCACGTCGTCGGTGCGGGCAGCGATCACCGGTGACCAGACCGCGTCGCAGTCCAGCTGTCCGGCTTGCTCCGCCTCGTCGCCGGGCTGGCCACCCAGCAGCGGCACCGGCAGGTCCCCGGCCGGGCCGAACACCGCGCCCGCGCTGACCACGACGCCGGCCCGGTCGAGCAGCAGCAGCCCGGCGGCGGCGATCCCCTCGTCGTCCAGTGGCTGCGTCACGGCGGCCAACCAGCCGCGCTCCAGCGTCTGACGGGCGTCCACCAGGACGGCGACGGCCCCGGTCGCGGCCGTCAGCCCGAGGTCGGTGCCGTACGGGTGGCCGACTCCGGTGATCGCCGAGACGGTCCGGACCCGGGGGTCCCGCAGGTGCGCGACGGCCACCCCGACTGCCGTGGCCCTGCTGCCCCCGGCGTTCACGACGACGATCTCCACCTGCCGACCGCCCGGTCCGGCACCCCGGGACGATCCGTCGGCGGGCACTGGGGTGGCGACCGGCGTGCGCGCCGGATCAGCGGCCGCTGCGGCGGCCGCCGGATCAGCGGCCACTGCGGTGCCCGCTGCGGCGCCCGGGTCGGCCTCACGTGCCAGGTCCAGGTCGTCGTCCAGCGCCAGCTCGTCGGCCGGTTCCGTCGCGGTGGAGCCGGCCGGGTGCTGCGGCCGGTCGGCGGGGACCTCGTCCGTCGTCGGCTCGACAGCGTCCGGCCGCGGTCCACCGGCGTCCACCGCGAGCTGGTCGAGCAGGGCGAACGCGCCGCGCGGGTCACTCGCCAGCGGGATCACCACCGAGACGGTGTCGGCGCGGCGCGGCAGTGCACGGGCGGCCGCGATGTCGAGGTTGTGCCGTGCCCGCACGACGGTGTCGAAGGAGAGCGGCTGACTGTTGCTGATGCGGGTCTGGTCGGCGCCCGCCTCGGCGTAGACGGCGCCGACGAAGGGCAGGTAGCCGATCGGCACCCGCTCGGCGAGCCGGAGCACGAGGTCGTAGTCGACGGCCCGGCGCAGGTCCTCGGCGAACCCGCCGACATCTCGGACCAGCGAGGTCCGTGCCACCAGGACGTTGAGGTCGATGTGGTTGCCCGCCAACAGGAACTCCCGGCCCCCGTCGAAGGCGCGCCACGTGGTGTGGCCGTCCCGACGGTGGACCTCCATCGCGCTGTAGGCGACGTCCAGCTCACGCGCCGACATCCCGGCGAGCATCGTGGCCAGGAAGTCCGGCTGCCAGGTGTTGTCGGAGTCCAGGAACGCGACGTACTCGGCCCCGGCGGCGGCGATCCCCGCGTTGCGCGCCCGACTGACACCGCTGTGCGGGACGACGACCACGCGCAGCCGGTCCTCGAACGCCGCCAACCCCTCCAGCACCGCCGGGGTGTCGTCGGTCGACCCGTCGTCCACCACCACCAGTTCCCAGTCGGCCAGGGTCTGGGCGCGGACCGACTCCACGGCCCGGCGCAGCATCGGCGCGCGGTTCCAGGTGGGCAGGACGACGCTGACCAGCGGTGCGGTCGGCGCTCCGGTGATGGCCGAGCGGTTCGCCGGGACAGCGGCCGGGAGCTGCGGGAGGCCGGCGCGGAACTCCCGTTCGGCGGCGGTGTCGAAAACGCGCACCTGGCCGGGGCCGCGCTGGTCCTGACGGCGTCGCCACTGGGCGACCACCGCGAACAGCTCCGCCCGCGCGGCCGCCCACCGGATCGGGGGTCCGACACCCGGCGGCACCGGCAGGACCGTGTCGGGGCCCGCTGTCGCCACGAAGTGCCCGAGGGCACCGGCCCGGTGCTCGGCGGCCGCCGGATGCCAGCCGATCCAGATCGCGGGGTCGAACAGGTGGTGCGGGACGGCGTTCACCCGGCGCCACGGGGAGCGTAGGTAGTGGGTCAGCGGATCGGTGCCCCGCGTCGCCCACGTCTTCGGCTCGGCCACCGACGGCTCGAACAACGGGTGCGGGGACAGCCCGGCGCGCCGGCCGGAGCTGACGTAGTCCACACATGCTTCCCAGGCGGTACTGAACTCCCGGTCGGTCTGGATCCCGTACCACACCTGGTCGAACAGTCCCGAGCCCAGGATCGTCCGGATCGAGCGCAGCCGGTTCGCCTCCCGGGCCGCCCGGCCGAGAACCGGCGCATGCAGGACCGAGCGTTTGACCCGGGACGTGAGCGAGGGCATCTACAGGTCCTCCGGACGGTGGCGGTGGTGGCTGTGGGGGCGGGGCGTGGCGGGGACGGCTGTGGTGGCCGGGAGTGGCGGGGACGGCGGACGCCGTGCCGGGGGACGTCAATATCCCAGCGTGGCCCGGACCAGTGCCGGTGTCGGCCCCTGGTGCGACCCGATCTCCAGCGGCCGGGGCACGTAGCCCCGCGAGGTGCGCCGCAGGTAGTCGCGGACCCCGACCATCTGCGCCGGGTACTGGCGCTCGGCCTTGTCCAGCAGGTCGGCGGCGCCCAACCGGTACGGGTCGTACCGCAGCGTGTCCAGCTTCAGGACGGGCAGGCGTGCCCCGTCCAGCGCACGGTCGGCCAGGGCGGCCATCGGGTTCCAGAACTCACGCGGCATCGTCCGCGCGGCGGCCAGTCGGGAGCTCGGCGGTCGCAGCCGGACCGCGTTGGCCGCCCACCACACGTGCCGCGCGCGCGCCAGCCGCCGGTCCTCCGGCGTCTCCTCGAAGTACGACCCGAGCGCGAAGCCGGCGTCCAGCAACGTCCCGGACATCCCGACCTCGTACCGCTTGATCACCTCGGCCCGGTCCGAGACCGGGACCATCGCCGCCCAGAACCGGCGCATGGCGGCGGACCGGACCACCCAGCCGCGGAAGCAGACGAAGTAGCTCTGCACGTGCAGGGCCCGGCGCCAGGTCTGGGTCAGTCCCCAGAAGTCCACCGGCCGGTCGGCCATCGCGTCGAAGATCTGCCGGTACGGCACCAGCGGCCCGACATAACTGTCGTTGCAGACGACGACCTGGTCGTAGTCGCGGTAACCGGCAAGGTCCAGCCCGGTCTTCCAGCCGAAGAAGTCGTACCCGACGTTGAGCCGGCGGACGAGCTCGACGCCGGGCGGCACCGCCGCCAGCGCCTCGTCGGTGAGCGATGCCGTACTCATCACCAGTACCCGGTCCGCCACCTCGGTCAGCGCCGCGGCGTTGCGCGCGGCGTGCGGTGCGAACTGCCCGTCCGGGTCGTAGTGCGCCATCACGGCGAGCGTCGGCATGGTCTCCTCGTCGTCGTCGTCGTCCGGCCGGGCGGCGGCGAGCTGACCGACTGCTGCTGGCTGGCTGATGGTGTGTGGCCACTGCTGGCCGATACGCCTGACCGGCTGCAGGTGACCGGCCGCGGGATGATCCGTAACCGGGCGCCACGGTATCGAACGCCGGCCGTTCCGGGAGCCGGACGACTGCACCTGCCAGACTGGGCGGTCATGTCCGCCTCGAATGTCGCCGCGCCCCCGGCGGCGCCGCCGCAGCCCGCGCCGCCGCCACCCCCGGCGCCGGATGTGTCCGGGGCCAACCGACCGCTGCCGCTGGACCTGGCGCGCGCGGCAGAGCTGGCGGGCGAGGGCGGTCTCGGGCCGGTCAACGAGATCCCACCGCTGCGCACCTACCTGCGCCAGATCTGGCAGCGGCGGCACTTCCTCTGGTCGCTGGCCAGCTTCCGGTTCAGCGCAGCGAACAGCCAGGACCGGCTGGGGCCGCTGTGGAACGTGCTCCGCCCGACGCTGCAGGCGCTCGTCTACACGACGGTGTTCACGGTCCTGTTCCCGAACAATGCCCGGTCGATCGCGAACTACCCGGAGTACGTGACCGCGGGGATCTTCGTCTTCACCTTCCTGTCTGGGTGCCTGATGAGCGGGGCCAACGGCGTCGTCGGCGACCTCGGTCTGGTCCGGACCATCAAGTTTCCCCGGGCGGTGCTCCCGCTGGCCGGCACCGTGGTGAACCTGCTCTCGTTCCTGCCGGCGGTGGCGGTCCTGCTGGTGATCCTGCTCATCCTCGGTCAGCGCCCGGACGCGGCCTGGCTGGCGGTCGCGCCGGCGGTCGGCCTGATGGCGCTGTTCGCCGCGGGGGTGGCGCTGTTCAACGCACGGATGACGGTGATCATCCGGGACTTCACCCAGCTGCTGCCGTTCTTCCTCCGGCTGATGTTCTACCTGTCCGGGATCGTCGTGGCCGTCAACACCCTGAAGGTCTCCACCGACTACCCCGTCGTCGGTGCGGTGCTGACCTACGAACCGTTCTTCGTGTACATGGAGCTGGTCCGCAACCCGCTGCTGAACGGCCAGGTCGCCGCCGGCCGGGTGTGGATCGCCGGCGGGGCCTGGGCGCTGCTCGCCCTCGTCGGCGGCCTGCTGTTCTTCTGGCGCGGCGAACGGGACTACGGCCGGTGACGGCCACCGAGGTGCCCCCGGTCGCGGCGGCCGCCGAGCCGGGCCAGTCGGTCCAGCTGGGCAAGCCGACGATCGTGGTGTCCGGGCTGAACGTCGTCTACAAGGTGCTGGCCACCGGCAAGCGCGCGACCAAGCCGCAGCGGCTGCTGCAGCGCAGCGCCGGCCGGCGGGGTATGCGGGAGA